>Ga0129307_1000986_pt1 | contig 36163 bp, 40 predicted proteins | sample P1105metagenome_FD_94437 | JGI IMG/M metagenome (GOLD analysis project Ga0129307, IMG submission 94437) | Capybara group fecal microbial communities from Wisconsin, USA - P1105 metagenome | ecosystem: Host-associated > Mammals > Digestive system > Large intestine > Fecal | place: USA: Wisconsin...
AAATATAGTTCTATTTATGGTATTATTAATTTGTCCTTGAGATAGGGGCGTAGTTAAATGGTATAATAGGAGTCTCCAAAACTTTAGTTGGGAGTTCGATTCTCTCCGCCCCTGCCATTTAGAAATTAGTCGAACTAGAAAGTTCGATTTTTTTATTTTTTATGATATTTATCTATGTAAGGAGTAGCCTATGGGAAGTATACATTCAATAATTATAATAAAAAAAGATGAAAATAGTCAGAATGGAAAAAATTGGATTTAAACCAGATAAATCTTATTTTTTACCTGAAAAAAAATCCATGTATGATTTTGCTCATAATTTACTTACAAGATATTCACTTGATGAATTAAAAAGTGAATTATATAGTAAAAAGAATAATGTTAATAAACATCTAGCTTTTGTTCCTGAAGAAAATAATAAAAACACTAACAATTGTTAGTGTTTTTATTATTAATTTATTTAGTTTTTTTAAGAATTATATCTTTTTTTACCAATCTATCTACTTCTGGTATTAAGTGTTTTTTTGTTTCACTTGCACATAACTCTAAGTATTCTTCTGGTATGTTTTCGGCGATAGTTTTTGTTATTGCATTTCTCATTCTTGAATATAAAATTGCATCTCTATTTATTTCGTTAAATTCTTTGTTATTACCAGTATTATAGTAGTGTTTTATATAACTATTCCATATTTTATCCAATAAATTAATTGGTACTTGATGATATCCTTCTGCTAATGCCTTTTTATTTTTTGCTGTTACAGGCATTACTGCACCTTGTGCCATAATATCAAATATTGGATGGCCATATCCCAATTCTAAGAAATCTATAATAACTAATTCATCATTTTCATTTACCATTATATTTCCGGTATGTAAATCTCCGTGTAATAGATTATTTGATTCAGGAATTGATTCTAATAATTTTAATAAAGAGGAAAGTTCCCCATTAGAATAGTATTCTTTACAATATAACAAAGCTTGTCTATATTTTTCTTTAACTGATTGTATGTCAAAATTTTTTGCATCTATACAGTGAATTTGTTTTATTAATGATATCATTTCTTTCATATAATAATTAAGTTTTAAAGTATTTTTTGCTATTTGTTTAGTTAATACTATTCCTCTGATTTTTTCCATTACAAATCCAATTTTTCCATCTAATACTGCTATTTCATAAGGCTTTGGACTTTTTATTCCAGAGTCATATATTATTTTCGCTTTAGAAAATTCTTCTTCAATTTTTTTAATATTATAGTTTTCTGGGTATATTTTAATTATTTGATTGTTATTTAGAGAATATATAATTCCATTTGCTCCTTTACCTATTTCTTCATAATTTGTTAATGAATTTTTAATTATATTCATTTTGCTATCTCCTTTTTTCCAAACTAATTTTTGTATTCTGTTATCATAATCTCCATATGACCATGGAGCATTCTTATAGCAATATGGTCTTGCTTTTACATTTATATTTGATATTGGTAAGTTATTCCATTGTTTTTTTAACCTATTACCTAATTCTTCCCTATAAGTAATAATATTTACCGGATATTTATTTGCAGAATTCATTGCTTCAGCCATATCTATTACTGCTCTTTTCGCAGTATTCCATATTTCATCATTGTTTAATACTATTGATTTTCTTGATTCAACAGTATCTATATATAATCCTTTACTACCATAATCATAATTTACTCGCATATATGCTATAGGCTGATCATTTTCATTATAAATAGCACATATGCCTATATCTGGTGATAATGCTGCTTCCCATAAAGCTGCCTCTCCTGCAAACCCTGGTCTCATACATGTTCCACCGCATTTCATTGCAATTGAATATAAAATAGGATCATCAGATTTTAGCCATTTATATTTATATCCATTCTCTTTATAATCTTTAATATCAAGTTCATAATATTTTTCTTTTTTTTGTTTACCAAATTTATATATCTTAAAAAGAGTGTTAACTTCTAATTCATCCCCATTTTTATATCCCGCATCTATTAGAGTATCATTAAACTCTTTGTCATCTATTTCTGAAAAATTTGTTTTTTCTAATGATTTTTCTATTTGTTCTATCGTTACTTTTTTTGGCAAACCTTTATAATTATTTAATAATTCAATCAATTCATTTTCATCACTATTATATATATTATCAAATAGTTTTTTTCTAATATTTTCCATTCTATCTTGCATTTCTTTTATTTTGTTATTGTCAACCATTGAATTATTATTAGAATTTACATAATTATTAATTTCATTATGTATGTCATTTATTAAATTAGCTATTATTCTTATTTCATTATTTTTGGATTTTGCTGCTTTAGATTGAATCATAGCTAATTTACTTTGTCTTAATGAATCCAGTTTTGCTTCTTCTAACACATAATGTGTTAAGATGTAATTTGCATTTTTTTTAAAACTAGGATTATTTATATTATTTAGAAAAAAATCTATTGCTTTTTCTCCTTTAGGATCAAATCTTCTTCTAATCCTAGGTTCTATTCCTTGAACAGCATCATATGATTTATTTATTTTTTCTAAACTAGTTCCAGGTAATAAGCCCCCAAATTGGTTATGTATTTCTAGTAATGAATAATTATTTAGTATTAAGTTTATAATTTCTTCTCTTTTATTCTTATTTTTGTCTTCAAATAAACCCAGATGTGAAAATAATTTCAAAACAGCTGTTTTTATTTCTGGATGGGTATTTTTAAACCAATCTTGTTGTCTGAGAAAAGCTACTAATCCATATTTTCCTTCATTATTTAAAAATATATCTATATCTTCTTCATCAAAACCGACTGCTCGTATTGAACTTAATACTGGAATTCTCATTCTTTGTTTTCTTTTTGATAATTTTTTTACAGATTCAATCCAATTTAGCATAATGTCTGTTTCGTAGTTTTCGCCTATATCTAATTCATATTTTTCGTTATTATTAATAATTATATATTTTTTTTCATTTTCAGTTATTATCTTTATAACCTTATCTTTATTCCCCATTTTTTCCTCCTCTTTTTGTTTCTTGTTTTTAATTATATTTCATGACGGATATGTTGAAAAGCGAATAAATGGCATACTCGGTATTCCTTGCAGGAATATTATTGTTAAAATAATTTATTATTTATGTTATAATATTTCTAGGTGATAGTATGTATAAAAATATTAATTTAAATTTATATAAAGTATTTTATGATGTTGCGAAATATGGTAGTTTTTCTAAGACTGCGGAGTTTACTTATACTACTCAGTCTGCGATAAGTAAATCTATTAAAAAACTAGAAGATGAATTAGAGACTCAGTTATTTTATAGAAATAATAATGGAATAGAATTAACTGAAAAGGGAAGAGAATTACTTTTCTATGTGGAAAAGTCTTATGGTAATTTATTAACTGCTGAAAGAATAATGCTTGAAGCTGAAAACTTAGAAAGAGGTAAATTAAATATAGGTCTACCATCACATATTGCATCATTCTTCTTCTTTGATAAGATAGTAGACTTTCATAATAGATATCCTAACATAGAAATAACTTTATTAAGTGGATCTACTAAGCAATTATTAGAATCTATAGATAAACATATTATTGATTTTATAATTGATACAGCACCAATCAATACTAATAATAAAGATCTTAATATAGTTAAATTATCCACAGTTAATTATAAATTTGTATGTAACAGAGATAATTATGATGATTATAAAGATATTAAATCTATAAAGGAATTAGAAGAAATTCCTTTAGTACTTCCGGTTACAGGAACAAGTAATAGAAAAGCACTTGATGAGGTTCTTTTAAGAAACAATGTAAATCCTAAAAGAGTAATTAATATACATACTAGTGAAGTTATATTAAATGCAGTTAAAAATAATTTAGGAATAGGTTTTATAATATCTGATCTTGTTAGAAATAATAATGAATACAAAGTATTAAACATCAAAGAATCATTACCAACAACTGATATAGTACTAGCGTATAATAAGAAATTTTTAACAAAAGCACCTTTAAAATTTATAGAAGATTACATTAACTTTGAGATAAAATAGATATTCCATTTAAGCATACCAGGTATGCTTTTTATTCACTTTTCAATATACCTAAATTATTCTATAATGATAATAGAAGAGAGGTATGAATATGAGCAAACAAAAAAACGTAGAAGTAGTTGCGGCAGTTATAGTTAAAGATGGAAAAATACTTGCAACTCAAAGAGGATATGGTGAATTTAAAGGAAAATGGGAATTCCCTGGTGGAAAAATAGAACATAATGAATTTGATGAACCAGCTTTAATTAGAGAAATAAAGGAAGAATTAGATGCTGATATTAACATAATAGATTTTTTAAAAACTATTCAGTATGATTATCCTAAATTTCATCTTATTATGCATACTTATATTTGTACTTTAAGAAATGATTTAAAGTTTGTTAAACATGATGATAAGAATATGGAATATGATGATATGAGATGGCTTGATAAAACAGAATTAGAATCAGTTGATTGGTTACCTGCAGATATAGAAGCAGTTAAAGAATATAAACATTTAAGAAGGATTGCATAATCCTTTTTTTGTGATATATTTATATTAGGAGGAAAAATATGAAAGAAGTATATGATTTTTTAAAGAAATGTGGAGTATTTTATATTGCTACTGTAGATGGTGATAAACCTAGAGTTAGACCTTTTGGAGCGTTAAATATATTTGAAGATAAGTTATATATTCAAACAGGAAAAGTAAAAAATGTTGCTAAACAAATGGCTTCTAATCCTAAGGTAGAAATATCTAGTTTTATAGATGGTAAATGGATAAGATTAGAAGGGGAAGTAGTAGAAGATCCTAGAAGAGAAGCAAAGGTAAGTATGCTAGAAGCTAATCCTGAATTAAAAGCTATGTATTCAGCAGATGATGATAATACAGAAGTTCTTTATTTTAAAAATGTTAAAGCTTCAATAAATTCATTTACTGAAGAACCAATTTTTATAGAATTTTAAAAAAGAGATTCATTAGAATCTCTTTATTTTTTCTTTATAAATTCAGAATGACCTTTATATCCATAATTATTTGTAATTGGATCTTTAAAAATAAATCCTTTTCCAGGTAATGTAGTATGTATTAAGTAACCTGCAAATATAATAAATATTCCTATTAATGATAAATATTTTATTGTATTATTAACATTACTCATATTTATAATATAATAGAATACTAATTGACTAGCAGTTATTACTATATAAAATATTAATATATCAAATATAGCTATATCTTTTTTAGTAAATAATTGATATCCATAAAAAAGTAATGGCATTAGTACTATTATAACTGCTAGAGAAGTAAATTTAGCTAAAAAATAGTTTTGTTTAGATCCATATTTAATAGCATCAACTAAACTCCATAACAATGTAGGAGTAAGTGCTATTTTTATATGTTCCCATGTACTTTCATTAACTGCACTAAATAGTCCAATGAATTTATTATGATTACTAATATCATATAGAAAATGTGATAAGGTTCCAATTAAGGAAATAATTATTATACTAACAATAATAAATATCATAACAATACCTCACTTTAACATATTCATAATTTATAACTTCTTTCAAAATAGTTATCAATTTTAGCATATGCATTATATATACTTTTAGAACTTATCTATCTAGATTAGGTTCATCAACTTTAATTATGATTTTTATATAAGACATTACTTTATATATAGTATTGCATTTTTCATTATTTGACTTATTTTTCTATATATTATATATTAAAAAAAGTAATAAGGAGATTATTATGCAAAAGAATAGAAAAATAAAGTATTATTTGTTAAATGGAAAAAATGGAGAAGGAAATACACTAGATTTATTAGATGATGGAAGATTAAAAAGAGATTATGATGATATAGCAACTCTTGATCTTAAGACTATAGATATTCCATATAAGGATGCAACTACTATACTAGGTCAATATAATCCTAATGTTGATTTAAGTGGGAAATATTATGATGCTCAGTATCCATATAAGAAAGTTGAAACTAAAGCTTTTGCACCAGTATTTAAGGTTGAAGATGAAAAGTGTAAGTACTATTTAGATCATTTAAAGTATTTCGCTGAACAAAGAGATAGAAAGGTTAAAAGAGGAGAATCAGTTCAACTAGATAAAAATACTATTTTAGAAAATTATATTCAAACTCTTTTATATAATATATTAAGATATAATCATAGAAGCGTTATAAAACAAGATTCTATAGTTGCTAAAAATATAAAAGATGAAATAGAAGCAGGTTATAGAGAGTTATCTATGAAGAGTGCAGAAAAAATAATTAGGAATAACTATAAATTACAATCTATGTTAGATCATTATACTCAAATAAGAAATCTAACTTTAGAATATATGGCAAGTATTAGTGATTTATCTATTCCGAGTAGAAGAGATTTAAATAATTTTGAAAAATATGAAAATTATGGTTTAGAACCTAGAGTAAGTGGAGTATTAACAACTGATAAAAAAAGTGATAAACAAATAAAATATTATCAAATGACTTTAACAGATTTCACTAATCTAAAAAAATAAAAGCAATTAAAAATTGCTTTTTTAATTTATTTCTTTATGATATAATCTAGATAATAGGAGTATGATAATATGATAGATAATTATGGTACTATTTTAGAAGAAGGAATTAGATCTACTTATAAGAATCATCCTGATAGAAATATGGGTGCACAATTGAATGGAGCGATTAAAAAATACATATCTATTATAAATAATAATGGTATGGATTATGAAAAAGCTAACATGGTCTTTTGTACATGTTTTACAAGAATGGATCAAGATACTAAAAAACCAATTAGAAATAATTTCAAAAGAGATAAAGATTCTGTATTAAATTTAATGGACTATATGTATAGATATTGCTTAGATGAATTATCTAATTCTAGAGTTGAAAAAAAAGACGAAAATTATATTAGTTCTATATTAAGATATGTGAATTCTTATATTGATGTAACAAAAATATATAGAGTTAATAATTTGGTAGATGCTAGAAGTAGAATTTATGTTAGTCCACAAGTACTAGAATCATTAACTAAAGTATTAGACCCAGTTCTTAATTATTATGTTGATAATACACTTAAGAAAACTAATCAGACTATCAAAATAACAGAAGTAACTGATACTGGTAAACATTTATTTTCGAATATTGAAGATATTGGCAATTGCAAGTTAAAGGATAATTATGTAGGCTCATATAAAAGTGGAAATACTACTATTCAGATGGCTTCAACTTTGGGATATAAAACTAAGAAGAAACCACAGCAAGATGCTTTATTAAGTTGTTCAAAAGATGGTTCTTCTATGAATGTTATTGCAGATGGGGCAGGCGGTAGTGATATGGGTCAAGTAGCTAGTACAATAACAATTCATTTTTTGAAAAAATGGTTTGATAGACATGATTTTTCTAAACTTAATAATGTTTCACCTGATAATATGGCATTAATAGATGAAATAAGTAAACAAATGGTAGCTAGTTTAGATAGAGAATTAAAACAAATAGATGCTTTTATAAAAGATAAATATAAAGGTAGTTATTCTACAGTAGTAGTATCTATTGTTACACCTGGTTTTATATTATTCGCAAATGTTGGTGACTCAACTGCATATGTATATAATGAAAATAAAAATACTATTGAAGAAAAAACAGTATTAGATTCTGTATCAAGGGGATTATCTTATGAAGCAGCTAGACATAATCCAAAAAATAATGAAATTACAAGTGGAATGGGAATGATGTTTTCAAATCCACATTATAGTGTAATGCCTAATAAAGGGGCTTATAGAATTATAATGTCTAGTGATGGTGTAACTGATTTAATAAGTAAACAAAACTTTGATTATTTAATAACTAATGGATATAATGTAGAAGATTTTGTACAGAAAGCAGATCAAATGCCTGATGTAACTAGTGGAATGAAATCTCAAGACAATATAACAGCAATAGTTATAGATTCAGATGAATACAATAAAAAGAGGAGGGTAAGATAATGGAAAAAGATTTATTTGTTCTAACTGATGAAAATGGAAATGATTTAAATTTTTATAAAATAGGACAATTTGAAAGTACTCTTACCGAAAAAAACTATGTTGTATATACTGATAAACAATATACAGATGGTAAAATAAATTTATATTGTTCTATTGTTAGAGAAGAGGATGGAAAAATCAAATTTGATCCATTAGAAACAGAAGATGATAAAAAAGAATTTGAAAAAGCAATTGTAGAATTCCAAAAAATAGCAAATAAAAACACTTCAGATTAATGAAGTGTTTTTAAGTTATTATAATTCTTTTCCACAGTTAGAACAGTGTTTAGCATTTTTAGCTACTTTTGTTCCACAGTTTCCACAGAATTTTCCATCAGTACTTTTAGTTTCTTTTTCTTCAACAGTAACTGTAGTTGTAGAACCAGAATTTTTATGTTCTCCTAATGATTCATCATATTCATCATTACCAAAACCTAAAATACAATATCCTACTACTGGAACTAAAATTAATAAAGCAGCGAATCCGCCTGATTTATTAAATTTCTTAGAAAGTGAAATAGCAGCCATTATTTCGAATACTAATAAAATAATAGGTCCAGCACAAGGTATTAAACCAAATAATACATATGCTCCTGGGTAACCAGATATTTCAAATAGTGTCCATACATTGTAGAATGGAATAATTGCTTCCCATCCTCCTTTTCCGGCTTTTTTGAACATTTTCCACATTCCTATAATTTGTACAACTGAAACTGCTAATGATAATATCCATACAAATATATAGAAAACCATTAATCCACTCATTAGTCCAGATGCAACTGCAGTATCATAGCTATCATAAGAACCATAATTAGAATAATTACTGTACATTTTTTTCCCTCCAATCTTGTATTCATTATATCATATAAAAAGAAACACATAAAGTGCTTTCTTTTTATTATTTACATTATTATTTTTGAATTTTATAATGTATGATAAAATATATATAGGTGGTAATATGAGTAATATTTCAAAATCGTTATATTGTAATTATGTTCAATGTAAAAAAATGATATGGTTAAATAAATATAAGCCTGAAGAATATATTGAAACAAAAAATGATAGTGTATTGCAAAATGGTAATGAAGTAGGAGATTTAGCAAGAAGATATTTTGGTTCTTATTCTTTAGTTAAATATAATGAAGTATTAATTAAAATGATTATGGAGACTAAAGATTATTTAAAACAAAAAAAAGATATAATCTGTGAAGCATCATTTAAGTTTGATAATTTATTTGCAAGTATAGATATATTGAAAATAGATGAAGATGGAATGAATATATATGAAGTTAAAAGTTCTTCTAGCTTAAAGGATATATATAAAGATGATGCATCATTTCAAGCATATATTTTAAAAAAACTGGGATTCAAAGTTAAATCAGTTAATGTAATGCATATTAATAAAGAATATGTTTTGCATGGTGATCTAGATTTGAATAATTATTTTGAAATAGAAGATATCACTGATATTGCTATAAAAAAAGAAAAAGAGATAGAAGAAAATGTAAAAGAAATTAATGAGATACTAGATAATAATAAAGAACCAAATGTTGATATAGGTTTATGTTGTTTTGAACCTTATGATTGTCCATTCTTTAAATATTGTACTAAACATTTACCTGAAAAAAATGTTTTTGATGTAAGTGGTATTAATAAGAGTAAAAAATTTAAATATTATTATGATGGAATAGTTTCTTTTGAAGATTTAAAAAATGAAAAATTATCTGATTCTGCATTAGAACAAATAGATTTTGATTTAAATAATAAAGAACCTAAGATTAATAAAGAAGAAATAAAAAAAGTATTAAATAAATTAAAATATCCATTATATTTTTTAGATTATGAAACATGTCAGTTGGCAATTCCTTTTATAGAAGGAACAAAACCTAATCAGCAATTAACTTTCCAATATTCTCTTCATATTTTAAGAGATGAAAATTCTAAATTAGAACATAGAGAGTATTTAGGAGACATTGAAGATAAAGATTTTGTTAGAAAATTCGCGGAAAGTTTGATTAAAGATATACCAGATGATGGTAGTGTTATTATTTATAATAAATCATTTGAACCTGCTAGAAATAGAGAAATAGCAAAGATGTATCCTGAATATAAAAAAGATCTAGATAGAATTAATAGTAATATAGTAGATTTTATGGAACCATTTAGTAAGAGATATTATTATACTAAAGAGATGCAAGGATCACACTCTATTAAATATGTTTTACCGGCTTTGTATCCTAATGACCCAGAACTTGACTATCATAATCTCCCACTTGTTCATAATGGAGGAGAAGCATCAGATACATTTTTATGTATGAAAGGAAAAACTAAAGAAGAAAAAGAAGAGATGAGAAAAGGATTGTTAGTATATTGTAAATTAGATACACTTGCAATGGTAAAAATATATGATAAGTTTAAAGAAGTAGTATAAAATAATTTTAAATTCATATTATTAATTAGGTGAATAATATGGAAATTATGGTCGAAGGAAAGAATAAAAAATATGCTGAATTATTAAGAAAAGATTATACATCTAAATTCAGTGATTTAACTTCTTTCCTTTTATATAAATATGAAAACTATCTATTTAGTGAGACAGATTCTTATTTTTCTAAAAATATGAATAATCTATCAACTGATTCGTTAGCGCATTTTGAAATATTAGGACGATTAATCTCGATGTTAGGAGAAGAACCAGATCACATTAGTTTTCAGACATATGATATTTTTTATTTAAATGACAAAGAAAAATTATTATCTATTAATATTAGAATTACTAAAGAAAAGATAGTTTCATATACAAAACATTTAAATGAAATAGATGATAAATATATTAAAAATATATTGTCTAGCTTTATTGTAGAAGAAAGAAAAAATCTAAAAATATTAGAAATGCTTCAGTTAAAGTATAAGAAAAATCATTATTGATTTTTCTTTTTACTTTTGATAACATTTTATTTAGGTGTTAAAATGAAGAATAAAAGTGAATTGATGTTTTTATTAAAAGTAATTATTTTTATGCTAGTTATCATATTATTTATATTAGTATATTTTTTATATAAAACTATTAATACAAGTAGTGTTAAAGAAAAAGAAAATATAATACAAAAAAGAAACATAGTTAAAAAATATAATATAGATAATGTAGAACTTATCGATATAGAATTTAAAAATTATGAAGTTACATATAAAAGAACAAATAAAGAAAAATTGATTATAAAACAAAGTGGCAAAGCAAATAAAATATGTGTAGAGAAGAAAAAAGAAAAGAATAAACTTGTTTTAAAAGAAACGGTATCTAATATATTAGAAAAGAAAAAATTTATAGTATATATTCCGAATTCTTATATGGGTAAAATAGTAATAACAAATGGTTTTAATAATATAAAGATAGATGGTTTTAATGAAATAAAATTAGATAATAATGCTGGTAATGTAACATTTTATAATGTTGACATAATTGATTTAAAAAATGTGTCTGGTAATGTTTCTATTGGAGGTGAATTAAATCAAATAAAAGGATCCAGTTCTACAGGTAATATCACTATTAATAGAATTTATGGAAAAAGTGATATTGAAACAATAACTGGGGATATTATTATAAATAACTTTTATATAGAAGACGAATCTTATATAGAAACAACTGCAGGAAATATAGAAATTAATGTAGATAAAAAATCAAATTGTAGATTTAAATATAATTCAAAATCAGAATATAAGATAACTAAAGATAAATGTAAAAATGGAAAAAATAATTTAAATTTAAAAAATGTTACTGGAAATATAATTATAAAGTGATGACATTTATAAATAATATGTTATAATTAATAAGAAGGAAGGTATATGTAATGAAGAAATTTGCAAAATTATTAGTTCTTGCATTAGTATTATTTATTCCTTTTATTGGAATTAGTGCTGATGAAAAGAAAGCGGAAGAAAAGAATAAAATAACAGTTTATTTATTTAGGGGAGAAGGATGTCCTCATTGTGCGGAAGCAGAAGAATGGTTTAAAGAATTAGCAAAGGATGAAGAATATTCAAAATACTATGAATTAGTAGATTATGAAGTATGGTATGATGAAAAAAATGGCGAATTAATGGATAAAGTTGCTAAAGAATTAGGAACTGAAGCTAATGGAGTACCATTTATAGTAGTTGGAAAAAAATATTTTAGTGGTTATTCTTCAGAAATGAGTGAAGATATTAAAAAAGCTATTAAAGAAGCATATGAAGACAAAGATTATAAAGATGTAGTTAGTAGTGTTAATAAGGAAAGTAATAAGAAAGAAGAAAAAAAGAAATCTTCATTCTTACCTATAATACTAGTTTCAGGAGTAGCATTAATAACAGTTATTGGATTAGTATTCTTTACTAAAGAAAAATAGACTTAAATGTCTATTTTTAATGGCCTGTTGGTGAAGCGGTTAACACATTGCCCTCTCAAGGCAACATTCATGGGTTCAAGTCCCATACAGGTCACCATAATAGAATTTAACTCGAGTTATCGAGTTTTTTTGACCAACAAAAAGGAAGATGATAGATGGAAAGATTAAATGTTAGAAATATGTCTTTAGAAATAACTAGAGATTGTAATTTAGATTGTAGACATTGTTTTAGAGGTGAAAAACAATCCGAGTATATGGAATTAGGTATCATAGATTATATATTTGATAATGTATGCAGAATAAATGAATTTATGTTGACTGGTGGAGAACCATTTTTAGCAAAAGAACAATTAAGTAAGATAACAAAAAAAATTATGGAAGATAAAACTAATATAGGAAACATGGTTATAGTAACTAATGGATCTGTTATGTCATTTGATGTACTTGGGATGCTTTATCAAATTAAGAAAAGAACAAATTTAGAAATTAGATTATCAAATGATTATTTTCATAATTTAGAATTAGAAAAAAAGAATCTTACTAAAATTAAAAATGATAATATAAATATGTTAAAAGAACATTTTAATATTACTAAAACAGAAGATAAGTTCTTTGTTATAGATAGGGTTGGTAGAGCAGCAGATATAACGGAAGAAGAAATGATAGATATTAATAATAAATCTAATGTTAAATATTTAATAGAAACTTATAGAATATTAGAAGAATATAGAAGAGAATATCCATTACCTAAGTTAATAGAAGATAATGTGGTATGTGGTTCTTTAAATATAGATGTATTTGGTAATATAGTTCCAACATACTATTCATATGAATTAGAAGATCAGAATAGTTACGCTAATATTCATAATCATAAAAACTTAAAATTAGCAATTAATTCTATAGATCCTTCTATGGTATAACTAGTTATAAGCTAGTTTTTTTATGCATATAATTTTTTAGGTGATTATATGGTTATTATTGATGCCTATAGAGGTGGAAAAGACACTGGATATATAGGTAATGGAATAGTAGAAAAAGACTTTAATTTAAATATTAGTAAGTATATAAATAATAGATTGAATGAATTAGGTATAAATACATATCTTACAAGAGATACAGATACTGATTTAAATATAAAGCAGAGAAGTGAATTGATTAATAATACTTTTGGTACTAAGAATGTAATAGTTCTTTCTAATAGACTAGAAAATGGTGATGAAGAAGGTGTAGAAATAGTTTACTCATTAAAGAATTCAAATTCATTAGCAAATAAAATTCAAAGATCATTAGAAGAAAGAAATATAAAGGTGAATAAGGTATATCAAAGAAGGGATGAGAATGATACAAGTAAGGATTATGATGAATTACTGAAAAATACTGATGTAGAAACAATTATTATTAATTATGGGCATATAAATAATCAAAATGATATGAATAATCTAAAAAACAATTATAAAGAATATGCAGAATCTATAATAAAGACTATTTCAACGCATATGGGAGTTCCATATTTTTATACTTCTTCAGATGAATATGTGGTACAAAAAGGTGATAGTCTATGGTCAATTAGTAAAAAATTTGGTATTTCAGTTGATGAATTAAAACAGTTTAATAATCTAAAAACAAATACTATATCAATTAATCAAATATTAAAAATACCTTCATCAGGATATAATCTTAAAGATCAAAACTTATATACGGTAGCAAAAGGAGATAGCTTATGGTCCATATCTAAGAAGTATAATACAACTGTTAATGATTTAAAGAATATAAATAATTTAAGTAGCAATGTTCTTAGTATTGGACAATTACTTAAAATACCTAGTAAAAGAACATATATTGTTAAAAAAGGAGATAGTTTATGGTCGATTGCAAAAAATAATAATACGACTGTGGATAAGTTAAAAAGTGTAAATAACATTTCCAATAATTTGTTATCAATAGGTCAAGTGTTAATTTTACCTTAAATTAACTCTTTTTTTATGTTATAATGTTATTGGTGATTTTATGAAGATTATAAAGATAGGAGCATTATGGTGTCCTGCTTGCTTGATTACTAATAATGCACTTGATAAAATAAATAAAAATTATAATATAGAGATAGAAAACTTAGATTATGATTTTGATGAAGAAGAGGTAAAAAAGTATAACGTTGGAAAAACATTACCAGAGTTAATATTTATAAAAGATGAAAAGGAAGTAACAAGATTAATAGGTGAAAAAAATTATAAAGAAATAGAAGAGGTGTTAAAAAAATATGAATAAGTTTAGAGTATTACTATTTCTTTTATTAGTAGCGGTTTTATTACCAATATCTGTAAAAGCTGATAATGTAGTTAATTTGCATTTATTTTATGGTGAAGGATGTCCTCATTGTGCAGAAGAGGAAAAGTTTTTAGAAAAATATTTAAAAGATGAACCAAATGTTAAATTAAATAAATACGAAGTTTGGCATAGTGAAAAAAATAGACAATTATGGGTAAAGGTTCAAGACAAATTAAATAATCATGAAAATGGAGTTCCATACTTAATAATAGGAGATAAAGTTATCGTTGGTTATTTAAGTGGAAATACTGATGTAAAAATAAAGAAGTACGTTGATGAATATAAAAAAGATAGCCATTATGTTGATGTTATGTCAGCGATAGATGATAATAAAAAAATAGAAAAAACAAAGGAAAATAAAAAAGAAAAAGTAAAAGAAAAAAAGGAAGAAGAAAAGACCAATATTCCAATATTAGGAGATATAAACCCTAGAGAAGTATCATTACCTTTAGTATCAGTAGTTTTAGGATTAGTTGATGGATTTAATCCATGTGCAATGTGGATACTTATTTTTCTAATAACAATGTTATTAAATACAAAAGATAGAAAGAAAATGTGGATATTAGGTTTAACATTCATATTAACGTCTGGATTAGTATATCTAGCATTTATGCTTACTTGGCTTAATTTGGCATCACTTATTAATAAAGTGATATTTGTTAGAATATTAATTGCTGCAGTTGCAATAATAGTTGGATTTTTTAACTTAAAAAAATATATTGAATCAAGAAAAAAAGATGATGGTTGTGATGTAGTAGATAACAAAAACAGGAAAAAGATAATGGAAAAAATAATAAGTATTACAAAAGAAAAATCATTTATTCTTGCATTGCTTGGAATAATAGTTTTAGCAGCGTCAGTAAATTTAATAGAAATGATGTGTTCTATTGGATTACCACTTATTTTTACTCAAATATTATCAATGAATAGTTTAAGTGCAGGTAGTTATGCTTTATATATGTTCTTATATATATTATTCTTCTTAATAGATGACATAATTGTATTTGCTATTGCAATGATTACACTAAAAGTAACTGGTATATCAACAAAGTATAGTAAGTATGCTCATTTAGTAGCTGGAATAATAATTATTATAATTGGATTGTTGATGTTGATTAAACCATCAATATTAATGTTCAACTTTTAAGGCTAAAAATAGCCTTTTTTTTTATAAAATCATTATAAAATAAGCGAAAAACCTTTACAAAACCATATATTTTTATGTATAATGTAATTGTATAAGAATAGGAGATAGGAAATATGGTAGGAAAATTTGATTATAACAACAGTGACGTTATGAATATATTAAACAATCCTAGTTATACTGAGGATCAAAAAAAGGCTCTATTTGAAAAATATAAATCAGATTTAAAAGAGACAAGAAGAAAAGAAATTATTGCTAGATTAAATGAATGTGCTAAAAATAATCCGATAATTACTCAAGAAGAATATGTTAATTTTTTAAAACAATATAATGAGGATGATTTAAGTAAACCATTTGAAGTTATAGAAAAAGAATTGGAAAGTTTCAGTAGAGAAATGCAAACTAAATATGATAACTATATGGCAGAAAAGGCAGCTAAAGAAGCAGTTGCTACTCCAGTAGCTCCTGTAGAACCTGTTGCACCAGTAGTAGAAGATAGTATTGCAGATGAAATTAAACCAGATGTAACTCCTACTGAATATAATAGTAATCAATTATCAGATACAATATTTAATCAAACTCCAATTACTCCAACTCCAGCAGTAGAAGAAACTATGGATAATTTACAACCTACTGTATTTGAAGAAAATGAAGTAAAAGAAGTAATGCCAGATGAAATTCCTGAATTAAATGAAAAAGGAAATGCAAGTGCAATTATTATTAGTATAATAGCTATAATAATTGGTATGATTATAATGTATTCAATAATAAAATTAAAATAGAAACCAAATGGTTTCTATTTTTTTATGTTAAACAGTTTTCGTCCTTCAACTTTTTCTGTATCTATTATTTTATATTTTTCAACTAGATTAGGATGTTTGTCTGAATATATAAAATCTATTGTAAATAATGTAAAAAGTAGAAAGCATACAACTGCTACTTTTTTTAATTCGAATTTTTTCATAAATGCTTTTATATTAGGTGCGAATACATATATACAAGCTAATCCACCTATACCAAAGAATATGGATGCTAGTAAACAAATTCTACCATCAATATTAAAAGGCATATTAACATAACTCCACCATTTATGATGTTTTAATGTTTCTAAATACCAAGCAGTACAATATTCAATTATAGTACAAAATACAAATGCACCCATAAATACTATTAAAGAGTTCTTTTTAAACCTATTTAGTACTAGATACATAAATACTCCACCACCACCATAAATTGGCAACCATGGTCCATGTAATACCCCGTGATTTGCAATTACACCATGTTTTAAGAAGTCATACAATAATTCCCATACCCATCCAAGCATAGAAAACAGGATGAACATCAGAACTATATAAACAATACCTTCTAATTTTTCAATATTTTTTTGTTTTTCCTCTTCAATTATTTTTTCAATCTTTTTTCTAGAAATAATTTTTTTCATAAAAACTCACCTATTGTCATTATTTTATCATTAATTAAAGTAAAAGTTAAGTCAATTTAGAAAAAATAGACTTGTTATTTGTAAAATAATGTGATATATTATGTATGTCTTCAGAGACATGGCGGAGTTGGTGAAGTGGTTAACACGCCGGATTGTGGCTCCGGTATGCATGGGTTCGATCCCCATATTCCGCCCCATTAAGAATAAAACGAACGTTATGGTTCGTTTTTTTTATATATATCATATACGAAAATAATTGATTTTTGTATATTCAATGATATAATATTAATAGAGGAGGTATTAGTATGTATAATGACGCTTATAATTTAACTACAGATTCATTAACAAATAATCCAACAGATTTCTTTGGTAATATTGCTGGATTTACTGCTGGAATGGCAGTTGCATTCATTATATTTGGAATAATTCTTCTAGGAGTTATTATTTTCTTAATAGTTTGTGAATGCAAAATTTTCAAAAAGGCTGGTGAATCTTGGTGGAAGGCTTTAGTTCCTGTTTATAATACTTGGGTTGAAGCTAAAATTGGTGGATTAGCATGGTGGTGGTGTCCAATTATTCTTGGACTATCTGCTTTAGCAACATTCCAAAATCTATCATATGTAGCTGGTATAGCAACATTAGTAGTTTCATTTAACTTCTTTTATAATATTTCTAAGAAGTTCGGTAAAACTGGTGGATTTGCATTATTAATTACATTATTACCATTTATTGGTCTTCCAATATTAGCATTTGGTAGTGATAAATATAATGCTTCAGCTGAAACTGATAAGAATGGTATATTTGCTGTTTCAAACAGTATAGCTAAGTAATAGATAAATAGGGTTTCCTATTTATCTTTTTTTATTTCAAAAAATAGATAAAACTATTTATTAGTGTTATAATAACTTTGTACTAGTTAACCTACACATCCTAGTATAAAAAAGGGAAGGAGAAAATTATGAATATTATTTTAGGTTTTATTAATATTATTGTTATATTTAGTTTAGTAGTACTAATCGAGAAATTATTTAAAAAGGAAGGACTATATGCTTGGATAAGTATAGCTGTAATATTTGCTAATTTAGTAGTAGGTAAAACTATAGAATTGTTTGGTTTTACTACTAGTTTAGGTAATGTACTATTTGCATCTACTTTTTTAGCAACTGATATACTAACTGAAAAATATAGTAAAGAGGATGCTAAAAAAAGTATCTATGTAAGTGTATTTAGTGGAATTACATTTATAATAGTAACTCAAATTACATTATTATTTAATCCTAGTTCGAGTGACATAGTTAATGAATCTATGAAAGTATTATTTGGTGTAAGTATAAGAACTTTTGGTGCTTCTATGATAATGTTCTTTATTAGTAATATGTTAGATATTAATATATATAATAAGTTAAAAGAAAAGTATCCTAATAGATTATGGTTTAGAAATAATATATCTACTATAATTAGTAATTGTACTGAAAACTTTTTATTTGTAATACTTGCATTTATTGGTATATATGATATATCTGTAATATTATCAATAGCAATAACTAAGACTATATTAGAAATAATAATTGCCATATGTGATACACCATTTTTATATTTATCTAAAAAATTAAAATAAGATACGGAAGTATCTTTTTTTATGTTATACTCTATATAGGAAGTGATAATATGGCTAAACCAAAAAATGGTGTTGTGGTAACAGAAAAGTTTAGTGCTAACTATATAAAATTTGGTAATGGTAAGAAAAAATTAATTATGATTCCAGGTGTAGGTGATGGATTAAAGACAGTTAAAGGTTTAGCAGTACCATTTTCTATTCTTTATAAGATTTTTTCTAAAGACTATACAGTTTATTCTTTTAGTAGAAGAAATAAAATACCAAAGGGATTTACTATAAAGAATATGACTGATGATCTAGTTAAATGTATGGATAAACTAGGTATAGATAATGCAGATATCATTGGAGTATCTCAGGGAGGCATGATTGCTCAAACACTTGCAATTAATTATTCTGAAAGAGTAGGTAAATTAGTTTTAGTAGTTACTACTCCAAAAGCAACTGACACATTAAAGGAAGTTGTAGATAATTGGATAGGTATGGCTTATAAGAATGATTACAAGGGTATTATGATTGATACTGCTATTAGATCATATACAGGTAAATATATAGAAAAAGGTAAAAAGATATATGGATTACTTAGTAATATTAGTAAACCAAAAAGTTTTGATAGATTTATTGTAATGGCGAAAGCTTGTTTAGTATTTGACACTTATAAAGATTTACATAAGATTAAAAATCCTACTTTTATAATAGGAGGATCTGATGATAATGTTCTAGGTATAGATGGTTCTATTCTTTTAAATAAAAAGATTAAGAATAGTGAATTATATATTTATGAAGGATATTCACATGGTCTTTATGAACAAGCAAAAGATTTTGATGAAAGAGTATATAATTATTTAAAAAAGTAACTGTATAAGTTACTTTTTTTGGTGTATATCTAATTGATTATATGGAACTTCTATATTATGTTCTTCTAATCCTAAAAGTATTTGTCTTAAAGAATCTCTTTTAACTTGTCTTTTATATTCTACATTAGTTTTTATTTCTAATAAATATAATATACTTGATTCTCCTAATTCATTAACACTTTTATAATTACAATCTTCAACATATTCGATATCTTTAATTCTATTAATTATAGTTTCAATAGCCTTTTCAGCTTTATCTATTTTTACTTCATAAGGCATAGGTATATTTATATATACCAAGTTAGAAACTACTTCTATTTCATCTATATTTCTATTAGCAATTGATATAGTATTACCTGTCTTAATATCTTTTATTTTTGTAGTTTTAAGTCCTAATATAAGTACTTTTCCTTCTATATCTTTATATTTTACTATATCACCAACTTTAAAATAGTCATCAGATAATATACTTGTTCCTCTTATAATATCTTTTATAAAGTCTTGAAGTGCAAGACCAAAAACTGCTCCTACTAAACCAACACCAGCAATTATAGAAGTAATATTGATTTCTAGTATTTGCAATATTATCAACATCGTTAATAGCAAGAATAAATATCTTGTAATAGATCTAGCAAGTCTCATATATGTGGTTGTTCTTTTACCTGCTAAAGATTCAAATCTATTGCTCTTTGAGTATCTTTTTATGATACTCGCAACTATAGAATAAATAACAAAACTAATTAAAATTGTAATAGCAACTTTAATTCCTTTTTCTATCCATGGATTTTCTAATAATTCTTTTATATTCATAATATCACCTATATAGAGTATATCACAAAAAAAGAAACATATAAATGTTTCTTTTTGATACTATTTTTCAGCAAGTACATATTTATAGAATATGCTAGCAATAGCTGAACCAACAAGTGGTGCTAGTATAAATACCCAAAGTTGTTTTAATGCTGAACCACCAACAAATATAGCTGGTCCAATACTTCTTGCTGGGTTAACACTTGTTCCAGTAATTGCGATTCCAAATAAATGAACTAATACTAATGTTAAACCAATAACTATACCAACAGTATGTCCATTTTCTTTTTTGGATGTAACACCTAATATAGCAGTTATAAAAATAAATGTTAGTATTACTTCAGTTAAGAATGCAGCAAGTAATTTACCATCTACAAACCCATTAGCACCTAGTTTTTCAAAACTTCCTAATATTAATCCTAAGATAGCAGATCCTGCAATAGCACCTAATATTTGTGAAATTACATAACCAATGAAATCTTTTATAGATATTTGTTTAGTAATAAGCATTGCTAATGATACTGCTGGGTTAATATGACATCCTGAAACATTACCAATTGAATATGCCATTGCAACTATTGATAAACCAAATGCTAAAGATGTAGCAACTACATTAGCACTAGTAACAACTGCAACCCCACAACCAACTAGAACAAGTACAAAAGTACCAATAAACTCAGAAATATACTTCTTCATAATAGTCTCCTTTCTATTTTAATTATATAACAAATTATAAAATAAAAAAAGATAATTAAAATTAATTATCTTTATTCTTCCATTTTTGATACATATCATCAAATATATGCTTTAATATTTTTCCAGTATCTTTAATTGAATCAATAGTATCATCTTTTATTGTTCCAGCATCGTTATAATAGTCTTCTCCAACTTTTTCTTTAATCTTGTTCTTAGCATTATCTAATGTTGTAGATCCAAAGTCTTTAACTCTATTATATCTTTCTCCAAATCTTTCTTTATAATCTGGATCATCTTCACTAATTTTATTATCTAATTTTTGAAGTATTTCATAAGTTTTTTGTTTTTCTTCATCTTTTAAATCATTAAATGTTACTCCATCTATTTCTTTTCCATAGAAGATGAAATCAATATATTCAACTACTTTTTGCTTAGCTTGTTCTTTTGCGTCATTTCTTTTATCTTCATCTACTAATGTGTCTTCCATTACATTTATATATTCACTAGCTTTATAATAGAAATTCTTTAATCCTTCAAACTTGTTAAAGTCTATTACATCATCATCAAATTCAACATAGTCATTATCATCATTAATAACAATAGTATCTATATTTTGAGTAGTAGCTTCAGTTGAAGTTTCAATAACTTGTTCTTCGGTAGTAGCTTCAGTTGGAGTTTCAGTAACTTGTTCTTCGGTAGTAGCTTCAGTTGGAATTTCAGTAACTTGCTCTTCGGTAGTAGCTTCAGTTGGAATTTCAGTAACTTGTTCTTCGGTAGTAACTTCAGTTGGAATTTCAGTAACTTGTTCTTCGGTAGTTACTTCATTAATAAATATTTCTTCATCTCTTTCTTCTATAAGATCTTCTTCTTCTATAAATGGATTTTCAGTTTTTTCTTGACTAATAAATACAATTGTTGTAGTAGTTGGTTCTTCTTTAGTAGTAGCTTCAGTAGTTGCTTTTGTAGTTGCTTTTGTAGTTGACTCAGTAGTAGCTTCAGTTTCTTTTTCAGTGCTATTTTCATTAGTTATATAATTATCATCTTTTTCATAAACAAGTTCTTTATTATTATCATTATCGTTATTATCTTGTTCGAATGAATATCCTGTTGTAGTAGCTTCAGTATTATTTTCAGTAGTAACTTCAGTGGTTACACTATAATCTTTTTTATTATTTTTTCTATTCTTCATTAACGAAACATAACCTAATGAACTTACAGATAGGATTACAACACTAGTTGCGATTGCAGCAGTTAGTCTTGTTCTTTTTAAAGATCTATTTAATCTTATTGCTTTAAAATTCTTATTAATAATATTTTCTATTGTAGATTCATATTTACTATATCTTTTCTTTTCTTCTAATAAATCTTTGTATTTGCAATATTCTTCAAAAGAAAGATTAGTATTAAGTTTATTTTTAATTTTATTTAATGATATTTTAGATACTATTTTATTTTGATCTTCAACTAATTTACTATATTTTAATAATAATTTCTTGTTAGCCTTTGGATTTTCTGCTAGTTTTTCAATTTTTTTAATAATAGTCTTAATTGGAATAAGTTTTCTACCCATAAAACTCCCCTCTTTCGGGTATATAATATAGCATATTTTTATTATTTAGTCAAAAAACGGTATGTTAAATATATGTAAAAAAATATAGTTATTTTGACTTTTTTATTGAAAAAATTGGTATAATAATAATTGGTGATGATATGAGCTTATTTTTGATAATTGTTTTCATATTCTTTTTAGGAAGTACTTTTGGGTATATTCTAGAATTTTTTTGGAGAAGATTATATCATGGAAAATGGGTAAATCCTGGATTTTTAGTAGGACCTTATTTACCTATATATGGATTTAGTTTAGCTTTTATGACAGGCATGCATATATGGTTTGAATCACATCAAATATTACCTATTTATCAAGTTATTATAATGGGTTTATCAATAACTGCATTAGAACTAGTCGCTGGGTTAATATTTTTAAAACAGGGTGTAAGATTATGGGACTATAGAGATAGAAAATTTAATTTTAAAGGTGTTATATGTCCATTATTTACTATGATATGGATAATAATGGGTGCAGTTTATTATTTATTTATTTCAGAAAGAGTTACTAATGCTTTGATTTGGTTTAGTCATAATATATCATTTTCATATATTTTAGGTATTTTTACTGGTGCTATAGTAATAGATTTTTGTTATTCTACTAAATTATATATTAAGATTAGAAAGTACGCCAAGAATAACAATATAGATATTATGTATGAAAAATTAAAAGAACATATTAAAGATGTACAAAAAGAAGCTAAAGAAAGATATTCATTTATATTACCATTTAGACAAATGAGCAAAATGAATGAATATGTTAACTCATATAAAGAAAAAATAAAAAGAAGGTAGATTATGAATATATTTGATTATTCTAAATATTATGGTAATTATTCGTTTAAAGAAAGACCGTTTAATGAAGTAGATAATATTATATTTTCTTGTTTAGCATATTTAGATTTTAATAATATTGTTAAAGATAGTAGAGAAACGATTACTGTTAAAGAAGCATACGATGTTTTTAAAGAAGTTTATAGACCAAGGCCAAAAGAGATGCTTGCAGTCAAAAATGCTGTTAAGTTATTTGAATTAATTAAGGATACTAAGAGATTTTGTGATATAGAACTAGCTAATTATACATATGTAGGAGATGAAAACTCTCAGTTTTCAGCGATTACATTTATGATTGATAAAAAGAATTATTATGTTGCATTTGAAGGAACAGATAGTTTAATAAGTGGATGGGAAGAAGATTGTAAAATGGCATATCATTTTCCTGTAGAAGCACAAGTACTAGCTAAAAACTATTTAGATAAGCATTTTACTATGAAGAAATGTAATCTTATAGTAGGTGGCCATTCTAAAGGTGGAAATCTTGCATTAGTTTCTTCTATGTATGCAAACTATTTTGTTAAGAAAAAGATTAAAAAGATATATAGTAATGATGGTCAAGGATTAAGAAAAGCTCAAATAGAATCTAAGTATTATGAAAAAATAGAATCTAAGTTTATACATATAATACCTAATTATTCTATAGTAGGCTTATTACTTAGACATAAAGATAATTATATAGTTGTTAAATCTAACAAAATAGGGCCTTTAGCACATGATTTATCAACATGGCAAGTAAGTTATGATCATCTAGAAAAAGATCATTTAAGTAGGTCTTCTAAAGTATTTGATGAAGGATTTACTAAATGGTTAGATAAATATGATGATGAAAAAAGAAAAATGTTTGTTAAAGAAATATTTGATGTTATGAGAAAGAATAATATAGTAGATTTAATGGAAATAAATTTAAAGAAAGAATTAATTTTAAATATAGTAAAACAATCTAAAGAAATAAACCCTTTAGTTAAAGAAATGACTATAGAATTATTTAAAGTAATTGGTAAAACTAACTTTGAATATCCATTTTTCTAGTGTATAATTAAATAAGAGGTGATAATATGGAATTAAAAGGATCTAAAACAGAACAAAATTTATTAAAAGCATTTGCAGGAGAATCACAAGCTAGAAATAAATATACATATTTTGCTAGTAAAGCTAAAAAAGATGGTTATGAACAAATAGCTGCTATTTTTGAAGAAACTGCTAATAATGAAAAAGAACATGCTAAAATGTGGTATAAAGAATTACATGGTGGAGCTATTCCAGATACAGTTGCTAACTTAAATGAAGCTGCTGATGGTGAAAATTATGAATGGACTGATATGTATGAAGAATTTGCTAAAACAGCAGAAGAAGAAGGCTTCAAGGCATTAGCATTTAAATTTAGAGCGGTTGGAGAAATTGAAAAACATCATGAAGAAAGATTTAGAAAATTACTTAAGAATATTGAAGATAAAGTAGTATTTTCTAAAGACGAAGACTGTATATGGATATGTAGAAACTGCGGTCATGTAGTTGTTGGTAAATATGCACCAGAAGTATGTCCAGTATGTAATCATCCAAAATCATATTTTGAATTAAAGAGTGAAAATTATTAATCACTCTTTTTTTTATGTCTTGACTATGCTATAATAGAAAGGCAGGAGTAAAATATGAACAATAGTTATGAAATATTATTAAAATTATTTGATAAATATGATCTTCATGAAGTAGAAAGACTTGAAATATATGAAATAATTAAAAATATATTTTTACATGATGAGTTTCAAAGAAGATGCACTAATGAATTTTTACATCATGGGACTACTACTTTAGGAGAACACTTATTAGAAGATACTATTATTACTTATTTATTACTATGTAATGAAAAAGGTAAAGGTATAGATTTAGAATTAGCATTAAAAATATCTATGATGCATGATTTATATACTAGACCATGGCAAAATTCAGGAGTAAAAAAGAATAGCATTACTCATTTACATGGTTTTTCTCATCCTTTAGAGGCCGTTATTAATTCATTAATATGGTTTAAAGAAGAATTTAAAGATGATTATAAAGCTAGAGTATTAATAGATGGTATTTTACATCATATGTATCCGTTACCAGTTTTATCTTTTAAAGAGAGTAAGACTAATGATTTAGAACTAAATAATTATAAACTATTAAAAAGGATATCTAAGAAACATAAAAGAATGATAGAAGATAGTACTAATAGATATAAGATTGGTAGTTTATCATTATCTAGATCTAAATACTTAGAAGGAAGAATAATGTCAAGAGCAGATAAAATAGCATCTACTAAACAATTTGATTGTGCAAGTGATGTAACTGCATTGGTAACAGGAAAAAATAAGAAACTAGAGAATTAGTTTCATTTTTTTTACACATAATTAGCACTCTCTATTGACAAGTGCTAATTTTGGTGGTATAACTATCTTGTAAGAAGGTGAGGAATTGAAAAAACAATTTAAAAGTGAATCAAAAAGATTACTTGATTTAATGATTAATTCTATATATACCAACAAAGATATATTTTTAAGAGAATTAATATCAAATGCATCAGATGCATTAGATAAACTTTATTATGAATCATTAACTAATAAAGATATTAAAGCTAAGAAAAAAGATTTATCTATTAATATTGAAGTTAACGATACTAATAAAGCATTAATCATCTCTGATAATGGATGTGGTATGGATGAAAAAGAATTAGAAAATAATCTTGGTACTATTGCAAAAAGTGGATCACTAGCATTTAAAGAAATGATGGATAAAAAGAAAAACGTTGATATAATTGGTCAATTTGGTGTTGGTTTTTATTCAGCATTTATGGTTAGTAAAAAGATTGTTGTTGAATCTAAATCTATTCATTCAGATAAAGCTTATATTTGGGAAAGTGATGGAGCTTCTGGTTATTCTATAACAGAAGGTACTAAAACTGATAATGGTACTACAATCACTTTATATATGAAAGATGATACAGATGATATTACATATAGTGAATATATAACTGATTATAAGATTAAGAGTCTTATTTCTAAATATTCAGATTATATAAGATATCCAATTATATATAAAGATGAAACTCTTAACTCTATGATACCTTTATGGAAAAAAGATAAGAGCAAAATAAGTGATACTGATTATAATAATTTCTATTCAGATAAGTATTATGACTATGAAGCACCTATAAAAGTAATTCATACAAGTGCAGAAGGTATGGTTTCATATAAAGCTCTATTATTTATACCAAGTCATACTCCAATGGATTACTATACTAAAGAATATGAAAAAGGATTAAGTTTATATTCAAATGGTGTTCTAATAATGGATAAATGTAAAGATCTACTTCCAGACTATTTAGCATTTGTTAAAGGTGTAGTAGATACAGAAGATATATCACTTAATATAAGTAGAGAGATGCTTCAACAAACTAAATCAATACAATTAATATCAAAGAATATTGATACAAAGGTTAGAAAAGAATTAGAAGAAATGCTTAATGAAGATAGAGATAACTATAAAAAGTTCTTTGAAGCTTTTGGACCACAATTAAAATTTGGTATCTATAATAATTTTGGAATGGATAAAGATAAGTTAAAAGACTTGATATTACTTTATTCATCAAAGAAAAAAGATTTAGTTACATTTAAAGAATATATAGAAAATAATGATCAAGATGTAATCTATTATGCATCAGGTGAAACTATTGACAAGATAGATAATTCACCACAAGTTGAATCTTTTAAAGAAAAAGATAAAGATATTTTATATTTAACAGACTATATAGATGAGTTTATGATAAATGCTCTAGGAGAATATGATGGCAAAAAGTTTGTTAATATAAAAGAAGAACAAAGTGACTTAGAAGATGAAAAGTCAAAAGAAGTTACTAAAAAACTAAATGAAGAAAATAAAGATATGTTTGAATCTATGAAAGGATATATAGATGTTTCAGAAGTTAGATTTACTAACAAGTTAAAGAATCATCCAGTATGTTTAAGTAGTAAAGGTGATATATCTTTAGAAATGGAAAAAGTCATTAATGCTATGCCTACTGATGAAAAAGTAAAAGCAGAGGCAGTACTAGAAATTAATGAAAATCATCCAATTAAGGATAAATTAATTGATTTATACAATAATAATAAAGAGGAACTAGAAAAGTATACAAAGATACTTTATAGTGAAGCCCGTTTAATAGAAGGATTACAAATAGATAATCCAAGTGAAATAAGTAGTTTAATCTGTGACATAATATCTAAGTAATTGAAAGGAGAGATGTATATGTTATTACCAGATTTATTTGATGATATGTTTGATTTAAGAGAACCAATGAGAGGTCATGGTCCTAAAGAAAGAATGGAATGTGATATCTACGAAAAGGATGGAAACTATGTAGTTGAAGCATCAGCTTTTGGTTTCAATAAAGAAGATATCAAAGTAGAAGCAGAAGATGGAAATATTATCATTACTGCTGAAAAGAAAGATGATGAAAAAGAAGAAGATGATAAAAAATATCTTAGAAGAGAAAGACATTTCCACAGCAAAGTTCAAAGAGCATTCTATTTAGGTGATATTGATGAAGAAAACATTAAAGCATCTTTTGAAAATGGTGTTCTTAAAGTAGAAGTTCCAAAGAAACAAATTGAATCAAACAGAAAATATATTGATATAGAATAGGATTATTCCTATTCTTTTTTATTGTTTCATGATATAATTAAATAGGTGATAAAATGAAAAAAACAAAAATAGTATGTAGTATTGGACCAGCTAGTATTAATCCAGACATAATGGAACAAATGGTCAACGAGGGAATGAACGTAGCAAGAATTAATTTTTCACATGCTGGTTATGATAACTGTAAAGAGATAATTGATTCAGTTAATGAAGTTAGAAGAAGAACAGGTAAGAATATTGGGTTATTATTCGATACAAAAGGACCTGAATTTAGAAATGATGAAGTTATTGAGCGTGGAATAGAATTAAAAGAAGGAAACACGATAAGAGTTGTAAAAGAACATATTGTAGGTGATAACAATAAATTTTCAGTAAATCATCCTGAAGCACTAGATTCTATTAAAATTGGAGATAATATTTTATTAGAAAATGGTCTTATGAAGATAGAAGTAATATCTATAGAAGATGATGGTGTTACTTGTAAGGTAATTAATGGTGGTATCTTAGGTAGTAAGAAGAGTTTAAATGTACCAGGTGTTCACTTAAAAGTACCATTCATGAGTGAAAAAGATAGAAATGATATAATATATGCTTGTCAAAATGATGGAGATTTCTTAGCAGCATCATTTGTATCTTGTAAAGAAGATGTTGAAGAAATTAGAAAAATAATAGAAGAACAAGGTTCTGATATGAAAATTATTTCTAAAATAGAAAACACAATGGCAATTAATAATATAGAGGATATTATAGATGCATCTGATGGTATTATGGTTGCAAGAGGTGATCTTGGAGTAGAAGCATCTATGGAAGATCTTCCTCATTATCAAAAGGATATAATTAGAAGATGTAGAGCGCATTCTAAATTTGTTATAGTAGCAACTGAAATGTTAGAGTCTATGAAAGAAAACTTAAGACCAACAAGAGCAGAGGTATCAGATGTGGCTAATGCAGTATTAGATGGAACAGATGCAGTTATGCTTTCTGGTGAAACAACAGTAGGAAAATATCCTGTTGAAGTAGTTAGTACAATGGCAGATATTTGTGAAAGACAAGAAAAATTTGTTAATTTTGATAGAAATTATGATTTTAATAGAAAAAATAATATAGTAGAAACAGTTGCTACATCTGCAGTAGCATCTGCTAATGAACTTGATGCAAAATTAATAGTAACTGGTACTTTATCTGGTTATACTGCTAGAAAACTAAGTAATATGAAACCAGACTGCATTATATTCTCTACTTGTCATGAAGAAAAAGTTGCAAGATCATTAAGCTTATATTATGGTGTAGAAACTGATGTAATAGAATTCTTTAAGTCAACAGATGAAATGATTGATAATTCTATAAAACACGCTAAAGAAAAATTTAATTTAAAAGAAGGAGATTTAGTTATAGTTACTGGAGGATTCACAGAGAATATGTATGAAAAACATACAACTAACTTAATGAAAATTGTTAGAATAAAGTAGTAAGTTGCTTTATTCTTTTTAATTTGATATAATTATCGCAAGAACGCAGGTGAATAATATGAAAATAAATAGCGTTGATCTAACAATAAGTGCAGTTAGACAAAGTCAATATCCTGATGATAAGAAACCAGAATTCTTATTAGTAGGAAGAAGTAACGTAGGTAAAAGTAGTTTTATTAATTGTATTATAGAAAGAAGACAAGCTGCTAGAGTTTCTTCAAAACCTGGTAAAACTCAAACTTTAAATTTCTATAACATTAATGAAGCATTTTATTTAGTAGATGTTCCAGGTTATGGTTATGCATCAGTTAGTAAAGAAATGCAAGCCAAATTTGGTAAAATGATAGAGGAATATATAGAAAATAGAGATAATCTTGAAAGAGTATATATGCTTGTAGATTTTAGAATCAAACCAACTCAAGATGATTTACTTATGTATAATTTCTTAAAATATTATAATTTACCAGTTACTATAGTTGCGACTAAAGTAGATAAAGTAAGTAGAAATGATAGGGATAAACAAATTAAATTAGTTAGAGATGAATTAAATATAAGAGAAGAAGATAAATTAGTTTTATTCTCTATAAAAACTAAATTAGGTAAATCAGAAGTTCAAAAAGAAATAGAAAGTATAGTGTATAAAAAGTAATACTTTCTTTTTTTTTGACTTTTTGGTATAATCTTTAAAGAAAAAAAGAGGTGAGGTTTATGAAACTTCCTAGTGTTGCATTAGTAGGTAGACCAAATGTAGGTAAATCTTCTATTTTTAATAGGATATTAAGACAAAAAATTTCTATTATAGAAGATACTCCAGGTATTACTAGAGATAGAATATATGGAATTGCAAATTATAAAGGATATAGATTTAACTTAATAGATACTGGTGGTATAGATTTATCAGAAGATAAATTTAATAGTGATATCAAAATTCAAGCAGAAATTGCAATAGATGAAGCAGATGTTGTAATATTTGTAGTAGATGGAAAAGAAGGTCTAAATACAAACGATAAAGTTGTTAGAGATATTTTATATAAATCTAATAAAAAAATTATAGTAGCAATTAATAAGATAGATAATAGTCAATCTAAAGATAATTTATTTGACTTTTATGAACTTGGTTTTGAACATTATATAGGTATAAGTGCAGAACATGGTACTAATTTTGATAAATTACTTGATGAAGTAATAAAAGATTTTAATGATCAAGATATTGTTGAAGATGACGGAAGAATAAAGTTTAGTATTATAGGAAGACCAAATGTAGGTAAAAGTTCATTAGTTAATGCTCTTCTTAGAGAAGAAAGAGTAATAGTTAGTGATGAAGCTGGGACTACTAGAGACTCAATTGATACTGTTTTTAAATATGATAAAAAAGAATATGTAGTAATAGATACTGCTGGTATGAGAAAAAAAGGTAAAATATATGAAGCAGTTGAAAAATATAGTTTACTTAGATCTATGAAATCAATAGATAGAAGTGATGTGTGTGTTATAGTTATAAATGCTGAAGAAGGTATTATAGAACATGATAAGCATATTGCATCTTATGCATTAGAAGCAGGTAAACCTATGGTACTTGTTGTTAATAAATGGGATTTAATGGGAGATACAGATATTAAGACATTCACTAAAGAAATGAGAGCGGAATTTCAATTTTTAACATATGTTCCTATTGTATTCTTAAGTGCTAAAGAAGGAACAAGAGTACATACTCTTATGCCAGAAATAATAAAAGTATATAATAATTCTAAAAGAGAATTAAAAACTAGTTTATTAAATAATGTTATAAGAGATGCATATGATTTAAATCCAGCACCTTCATATAAAGGAAGAAGACTAAAAATATATTATTGTGTACAAATAGGAGTATCACCAATTAGAATAAATCTATTTGTAAATGATAAAGGTCTAGTTCACTTTTCTTATTTAAGATATTTAGAAAATAAAATAAGAGAAAGTTTTGATTTAGAAGGAACTCCTGTAGAATTACAATTTAAGAATAAAGGTGAATCAGGAATGTAAACTTACAATTATTTGTTGTAAGTTTTTTTTATTAATGATAAAATTTATATAGAATAGGAGAGGGTTTATGAAAAAGAATTTTTTTAAAGTATTATTTGTTTTAATAGTAATTTTTTCATTAGGATTAAATATATTATTACTATATGAAAAAATTAATAATAAAGAAGATAATGTAGAAACAATAGAACCGTCTACAAAAAAAGATGATAATAAAGATATATCATATACAAAAAAAGAATTAGAAAAATTATTTAAAGACTATCAAGTAACTGAATCAATAGCAAATTCTGATGATGCAGTAATATTTAATGTAAATAAAATCACATATGTAGGAAATTTTAAAAGTAATTCAAAGAAGAAGTTATATTATATAGAAGAAATATATAATTGTATTGAAGGAACAGATTGTGTTAAACCTGTTGGTAAAGTAACTATTGATAATGAAACAAATAATATAACAACTTTCGTAGTAGCGGTAACACCTGTGGATAAGACAAATGCTGAATTTGAAATATTAGATTATTCAATCGAAGAAAATGAAGATTTTCAAAAAGCAAAGCATGTTGAATTAAAATAGGAAAATGTTCCTATTTTTATTTTAGGAGTGATATATTGAAAAAGAAAATATTTCTAACAATAAATTTTATCTTAATTATTTTATTATTTATTATTGAAACAAAATATAATAAAGAAATAACTAGTTTTGATATGAGTATTTCTTCATATATATGGAGTTTAAGAACACCCTTTTTAACAAGATTAATGAAATTAATTACATTTTTAGCAAGTTCTAAGTTTATAATTGGAACATTATTAATATATATATTATTGAAAAGAGATTATATATATCCTTTAAATTTGAGTATTAATGCAATATTAAATCATGTTCTAAAGAAAATATTCAAAAGACCAAGACCCAGTAATATTTTGGTTATAGAGAAAAGTCATAGTTTTCCGAGTGGTCATTCTATGGCAGCGGTATCGTTTTATGGATACTTAATATACATGATCTTAAAATCTAAAATCAATAGAATATATAAAATTTTATTAACAATAGTTTTAGTAATAATAATATTGTTAATAGGTTTTTCTAGAATATACTTAGGTGCACATTATTTTTCAGATGTTATATGTGGATTTTTAATTTCAATAGAGTATTTAATTATTTTTATTTCTATTAGTAATAGAGTAACTAAAAAATAAAACTATCATATATTAAGTTAGAGGTGATTAACTTGAACTTAAGTGATAGTTTTTTTAATAAAATAGAACGAAAGACTAATGTAAAAAAATCTTCGATTATGAATCTTGCTAAAAAATTACAAGGCGATAACATGAAAGATGAGAAAACTTTAAGAGAAGTTATTAGAGAACTAAGTTCTATGACAGGGAAAGAGGTTAGTAAGGATCAAGAAGATAAGATCATAAGTACTGTAATCAACGATAAAGTTCCAAATAATATTGATAAGATGTTTTAGGAATAATTATAAATAATGTTCATATGTTTAACTATAGAAAGTAGGGATCATATGGATAAAATTGATATAATAAAAAGTATATCTACAAGAACAAATGGAGATATATATTTAGGTGTAGTAGGAGCAGTTAGAACAGGTAAATCAACTTTTATAAAAAAAGTAATAGAAAATTTAGTTGTTCCTAATATAGAAGATGAGTTTGAAAAGAAAAGGTGTTTAGATGAAATTCCTCAAACTTCGGGTGGAAAACAAATAATGACTATAGAACCAAAATTTGTTCCAAGTAATTCTGCTAAAATAAAAATAGATAATTTTGATTGTAATGTAAGGTTAGTCGATTGCGTTGGATATGTAATTCCTCAAGCTAAAGGATATGAAGATGAACTTGGTGAACCAAGGATGGTAAAAACCCCTTGGTATGAAGAAGATATTCCTTTTGTTGAAGCAGCAGAAATAGGAACTGAAAAAGTAATAAGAGATCATTCTACTATAGGTATAGTAATAACTACAGATGGTAGTTTTGGGGAAATACCAAGAAGTGGATATGTTGAAGCAGAAAAAAATATAATATCAGAATTAAAAGAAATAGGGAAACCATTTATTGTGATTTTAAATAGTTCACATCCTACAAATGAAGAAACAATTAGATTATCTAAAAAAATGGAAAAAGAATATGATATGCCAATTATTCCATTGTCTATTCAAAATATGAATGAAAAAGATATATATAATGTATTAAAGAGTGCATTATATGAATTTCCTGTTTTAGATATTAATGTTGAGATTCCAGATTGGATTGGATCATTAAAAAGCACAAACTCTATTAAAAAAATATACATTGATCAAATAAAAAATTGTGTAATTGAAGTTGATAAATTAAGAGATATAGATACCATAAATAGTCATTTTACTAAGTGTGATCAAATAGATAAAGCGTATGTATCTAATGTAGATACTGAAAAAGGTGAGGTTACTATTAGATTAGAGGCTCCTGATAGTCTTTATGATAATGTATTAAAAGAAGTAATAGGTACTACAATTAATAATAAAGCAAAGTTATTATCAATATTTCAGGATTATAATGAAACAAAAGAGGAATTTGATGAATATAAGAATGCTTTAAAAATGGTAAAGAATACAGGTTATGGAATCGCTACTCCTACAATAAAAGATATGAAATTGGATAAACCAGAAATTATAAAACAAAATGGTCGTTATGGAGTCAAATTAAAAGCAGTCGCATCTTCAATTCACATGATAAGAGTAGATGTTGAAAGTACTTTTGAACCTATAATTGGATCAGAGATGCAATGTAAGGAATTAATTGATTATTTAACAAAAGATAATAATGATGAAATATGGAATAGTGAAATATTTGGTAGAAGTTTAGATTCAATAGTTGGTGAAGGAATACAAGCAAAACTTTCGTTGATGCCTGATAATCTTAGATTTAAATTACAAAGTACACTTTCTAAAATTGTTAACAAAGGTTCTAATAACATGATAGCGATAGTAATCTAAAAAGATAAGGAATAAATATTTCCTTATTTTTTTAACTAGTATTTTTCTATTGATAAAAATTGTCATATACTTTTTTTACGTTGACTATTAATTGGTATTATGCTAAAATTTAGTTATAATAAGGAGGAATAAAAATGGAAGAAGAAAGAAATGATGTTGTTGAAAATAATGACACATTTATAGTTGAAGATGAAATGGGTAGAGAAATAGAAGCTACACCTATTACAAGAATGCAAGTAGAAGATACAAATTTAGAATATCTAATTTATTCCATAGATGATGAAAATGATACTAGAGATGTATCAGATGAAGATAAACAAGTTTTAGTAATGGCAGCAAGAATTAATTATGATGAAAACGGAAACGAAGTACTTGAAAATATAAATGATGAAGAGGAAAAACAAGCGGTATTTGAAGCTTTTTCCGAAACTTATCAAAATGCATCAAACCAATAATTAAAAATGAATAAAAAAAACGGCAAAAAAGTCGTTTTTTTCTTTATTTTATAACGAAAAGTATTGATTTTCTTGCAAAAAAATGGTATTTTATATATGTAAGCATAGAGATGCTTATTACATAATATGTCAGACGGAGGTAGAAATTATGACAAAATTAGAATTTATTGAAGCTATTGCAGCAAAATCAGGATTAACTAAAGCTGATTCAGCAAGAGCAGTAGATGCTTTCCAAAGCGTAGTTACAGAAACATTAAAGAAAGGTGATAAAGTTACTTTAACTGGATTCGGAGTATTCAGCGTATCAAAGAGAGAAGCTAGAAACGGAAGAAACCCAAGAACTGGTGAAGTAGTTAAAATCGCTGCTAGTAAATCAGTTAAATTCAAAACTGGTTCTAAATTAAAAGACGCAGTAAATAAGTAATAGAAAAAACCATTTAAAATGGTTTTTTTTCATGCTATAATAATTATATTGGTGGTGATATTTTTTGTTTGAAAATGCTATAGAAATTCTTAAACTTATTGAAAAAAAAGGCTTTAAAGCATATATCGTTGGAGGATATGTAAGAGATATTTATCTTTCAATTAAATCAACTGATATTGATATATGTACTAGTGCAAAACCTAAAGACTTAGTTAAGATATTTAAAAAGAATATTATTGTAGATGAAAAATATGGCTCAGTTAAACTTGAATATAAAAATAATGTTTTTGATATTACTACTTTTAGAAAAGATATTATATATAAAGATAATAG
>Ga0129307_1000988_pt1 | contig 36110 bp, 30 predicted proteins | sample P1105metagenome_FD_94437 | JGI IMG/M metagenome (GOLD analysis project Ga0129307, IMG submission 94437) | Capybara group fecal microbial communities from Wisconsin, USA - P1105 metagenome | ecosystem: Host-associated > Mammals > Digestive system > Large intestine > Fecal | place: USA: Wisconsin...
AGCTCTTCATTTTATTAGTAATGATGATGATTTTAGAAAGTGTCTAGGTGAAATTAAAATGGATAAGGATGTTAAGGATAAAATAGAACGAGATATGGATGAATATCAACGAGATAAAAATTTAGTAAGAGTGTATGATGCACAAAAGAGAAGAGATGCTGAATGGGATTCTTTATTTAGAGATCTTTATAAAGATAGAGACTTATTAAATGATGAAAGACAACAATTTGATGAAGAAAGACAACAATTTGATGAGGATAGACAACAGTTTGATGAGGAAAAGCAACAGTTTGATGAAGAAAAACAACAATTTGATGAAGAAAAGCAACAGTTTGATGAGGACAGACAACAGTTTGATGAGGCTACAAAAAATATTGAGAATAAAATTAATATGATGGTTCATGTTTTATGTGACACTGGTAAAAGTATTGAAGAAATATCTAATTATTTGGATTTATCTGTTGACGAAGTAAATGAAATATTAAATAAATAATTTTTATTAAACAAATGAGTTTTACTTGTTTGTTTTTTGTGTTAAAATTAATATTGTTTAGGAGGGATAATTTGTATATTGATGTTTTAGTTGAATTGAAGGCTAAAAAATTGGATAAGACTTTTACTTATCATGTTCCTTCTAAATTTATTGATTGTATTTCTATTGGTAAAAGGGTTTTAGTTCCTTTTGGGAGGCAAAAGCTAGAGGGATTTATTATTGGTATTAATGATTCTAATAGTTTTGATTATGAGGTTAAAGATATTATTGATGTTATTGATGAGGATGTAATTATTAATGATGAGATGATGCTTTTGGGTCGTTATATAAAAAATAAAACATTATGTACTTTAATTTCTGCTTATCAAACTATGTTGCCTAGTGCATTAAAAGCTCATAAGGATTTTGTTGTTAAGAAAAAGTATGATACTTATTTGACTATTTGTTCTAATGAAATACATGATAATATCAAGTCTGATAAACAGAAGTTAGTTTATGATATGCTGTGTAATAGTGAATTTGTATTGAAGCGTGATTGTACTTCTATATCTAGTTATGTTGTTAAGAGTTTTATTGAAAAAGGATATATTAAAGAGATTAAAAAAGAGGTATATAGAAATAATTTTTCTGACATTAAAGAGGAGTCTAATATTGTTTTGAATGATGAACAAAAGTTAGCTGTTGATAGAGTTATTTCAAGTGATGGTTTTAAACCTTATTTGTTATATGGTGTTACTGGAAGTGGTAAGACTGAGGTTTATATGCATATTATCGAGTATTATTTAAATCTTGGTAAGGAGGCTTTGGTTTTAGTTCCTGAGATTAGTTTAACTCCTCAAATGGTTTTAAATTTTAGAAAGCGTTTTGGTACTTCTATTGCGATATTGCATTCTGGTTTGTCTGATGGTGAAAAGTATGATGAGTATCGTAAGATATTAAAGGGTGAAGTAAGTATTGTTATTGGTGCTCGTAGTGCGATATTTGCTCCATTAACTAATTTGGGTGTTATTATCATTGATGAGGAACATTCTAGTACTTATAAACAGGATAGTACTCCTAAGTATAATGCGATTGATATTGCGATTTTTCGTGGTAAGCATCATAACTCGCCTGTTGTCTTAGGAAGTGCGACTCCTAGTATTGAGAGTTATACTAGGGCTAATACTGGTGTTTATGATTTGATTACTTTGAAAAATAGGGTTAATAATAATTTGCCAAGTGTTAGTTTGGTTGATATGCGTGATGAGGTTAAAGCTGGTAATAGGGTTTTTTCTTCTATTTTGACTAGTTCTATTAATGATAGATTGGGTCGTGGAGAGCAGGTTATTTTACTTCTTAATCGACGTGGTTTTTCTACTATTTCTAGTTGTAGTGATTGTGGTTTTGTTGACAAGTGCCCTAATTGTGATATTCCTCTTGTTTTTCATAAGAGTTCTAATACTATGAGATGTCATTATTGTGGATATGGAAATAGTAAGAAGTATGAGTGTCCTGTTTGTCATAGTAAGTCTCTTAATGATTTTGGTATGGGTACTGAGAAGTTAGAAGAGTATGTTAAGAGTAATTTTCCACTTGCTTCTGTTGTTCGGATGGATGTTGATACTACTAGTCGGAAGGGTGCCCATGAGAAAATTATTAAGGATTTTCATGATTTAAAATATAATGTTTTAATTGGCACTCAGATGATTGCGAAGGGACTTGATTTTCCAAAAGTTACTTTGGTTGGTGTTATTAATGGTGATGCTTCTTTATCTATCCCTGATTTTAGAAGTGGTGAAAGGACTTTTCAATTACTTAATCAGGTAGCTGGAAGAGCTGGTAGAGCTTCATTACCTGGCAGTGTTATTATTCAAGGTTTTAATATTGATCATTATAGTATTTTATGTGCAAGTAGTCATGATTATATTTCTTTTTATAATGAGGAAATGAGGTTAAGACGTTTGCTTAAGTATCCTCCGTTTTATAATTTGTGTTCTATTAAGATTAAGAGTAAGTATGAGGATAAGGCTATGCGTGAGGGAAATAGTATTGCTAGTTATTTGAGGGGGTGTTTGGATTCTTCTAATATTATTTTGGGTCCAAGTGGTAGTAGTAAGATTAATAATATTTATAGTGTTAGTGTTATTATTAAGTATAAGAAGACTGATGTTCTTCGTGATAAATTAGTTTTTATTAATGATAAGTATATTGATGTTAAGGATGTTTTAATTGATATTGATTTAAATCCTTATAAGATATAAAATATTATTTGGAGGTTATTTATGAAGAGATTTTTAAGTTTATTAATTACTTTGTTTTTAGGATTTATTGTTTATTATATATTTTTACCTGCTATTAATTTAAGTAGTTTTGCTTTTTGGATGTTTTTGGTATTTTTAATTTTTATTTATTGTTTTTCTAATTTATTTTTTTGTCTTGATTTTAAGACTGGTAGTATTTTTAAATTAGGGTTTGATTATAAAGTTTTAGCTGGTTTTGTTATTCTTGTTTTTGGTGGAATATTTTTAGTTGATATTGTTTTATCTCCTATTTTTAGTGCCAAAAGTTATCATAATAGAATTAGTGTTTTAGAATCTACTGAGTTTGTTAATGATATTAATGAGGTTGATTTTAATTCGTTACCTCTTATTGATAAGGATTCTAGTCAGAAGTTAGGTGATAGGGTTATGGGACAATTGCCTGATTTAGTTTCTCAATTTTATGTTTCTGATATTTATACTCAGATTAATTATAATGGTAATGTAATTAGGGTTACTCCTTTAGAGTATGATGGGGTTATTAAGTATTTTTCTAATATGAAAAATGGTATTCCTGGTTATATTTCTGTTGATAGCGTTAGTGGCGAGGTTAAGTTAGTTAAGTTAGATAGTGGTATGAAGTATATGCCAAGTGCTTTGTTTGGACATGATTTATATAGAAAGTTAAGATTTTCTTATCCTACTAAGGTTTTTGGTGATTGGTCTTTTGAGGTTGATGATGAGGGTAATCCATATTGGATTGTGCCTACTATTAAGTATAGTGGTGTTGGTTTAAAAAGAGACGTTAATGGTGTTGTTATTTTGAATCCTATTGATGGTAGTTCAGATTATTATGATATTTTTAATGTACCTACTTGGGTTGATAATGTTTATAAGGCTGATGTTATTTTGGAGCAGGTTAATGATTGGGGTAAGTATAAAAATGGATTTATTAATTCTATTTTTGGTCAAAAGAATGTAGTTGCGACTACTGAAGGTTATAATTATATGGCTATGAATGATGATGTTTATTTATATACTGGTATAACTTCAATTGTTAATGATGAGTCTAATATTGGTTTTATTTTAACTAATATGAGAACAAAGGAAACAAGTTATTATGCTGTTCCTGGTGCTGAGGAGTATTCTGCTATGGCTTCTAGTGAAGGTCAGGTTCAACAAATGGGATATGTTTCTACTTTTCCATTACTTATTAATTTGAAGGGACGTCCTACTTATTTGATGAGTTTAAAGGATAATGCTGGTCTTGTTAAAATGTATGCTTTTGTTGATGTTGTTGATTATCAAAAGGTTGTTGTTACTGATTCTTCTTTAGGTATTCGTGAGGCAAGTCGTGCTTATTTATCTAAGATGGGATTTGATGATGTTAATTTAGATAAATTAATTATTAAGGATATTACTATTGCTTCTATTAGTTCTTATAGTATTGATGGTAATTCTGTATTTTATATTACTGATACTAAAGAGAAAAGGTATAGTGTTAATATAGGTATTAATAGTGATGTTTTACCTTTTCTTGGTGTAGGTGATACTGTAAGTGTTGGATATGCGAAAGAGGAAGATGTAATTAAAGTTTTAGAGTTGAAATAGTTAAAAAAATATAGGTTATTTTACCTATATTTTTAATTGTTTAATTATAAATTTTTCTTTTAATTTTGTTATTTATTTGTTATACTTGTATTAGAAAGTGAGGAGTTATTGTGAAGTATAATCGTGTTTTACTTAAGTTAAGTGGTGAGTCTCTTGCTGGGTCAATGGACAAAGGTATTGATTTTGAAAGGGTTTTAGAGATTTGCTCTGAAATTAAAGAATGTGCATCTATGGGAATTGAGATTGGAATTGTTGTTGGTGGTGGCAATTTCTGGAGAGGTAGAAGTAATAAGTATATGGATAGGGCTACTAGTGATTATATTGGTATGCTTGGTACTACTATGAATGCTTTGGCTGTAGGTGATGCGTTTAAACAATTAGGTCAAGAGGTACGTGTTCAAACTGGTGTTGAGATGAGACAGGTTGCTGAGTTTTATATTAAGGACAGGGCTATCCGTCATTTGTCTAAGGGAAGAGTTGTTGTATTTGGTTGTGGTACTGGTAGTCCTTTCTTTTCTACTGATACTGCTAGTGCTTTACGTGCTGCTGAGATTAATGCTGATTGTGTTTTGAAGGCTACTAATGTTGATGGTATTTATGATAAGGATCCTCGTAAGTTTGATGATGCTGTTATGATTAAGAAAACTAGTTATATTGAGGTTTTGAATAAGAAACTAAATGTAATGGATTCTACTGCTACTAGTTTATGTATGGAGGAAGGTATTCCTATTATTGTATTTAATATTAATAAAAAAGGTAATTTAAAGAAGGTTTTATCTGGTGAAGACATAGGAACTTTTGTTAATTAAGTTCCTTTTTTGTTTAAAAAAAGAATACAATTGTATTCTTATATAAACATTAATATTATTTGTAGTGTCATTAATAGTCCGTTGTGTAAAAAGTGTATTCCCATTGGTACAAATATGTTATCTGTTTTTTCTAGCATTATTGCGAGTGCTATTCCTGGGGTAGCGTATGGTATTATGTATAGAATGTCATATATTGTGTTTATGTTTCCTATTACGTGAAGTCCTCCAAATATTAGTCCAGATGTTATTATGAATGTTTTTTTATTTGTTATTATGTTTTTTATGGATTGTCTAAATACCATTTCTTCTGTGAATGGTGCGAATATTACTGATGAAAAGAACATATATAGTGGTGCTTTATTTAGTGTTGTTCTTATCATTTCTTCGTTTCCTGCTATTCCTTTTGTTAAGTTATTTATAATTAGGTTTGATATTATCATTATTATTAGTGCTAGTATGTATAGTTTTAGGTATTCTGTATAGTATTCTTCATATTTTTCTTTTATATCTTTTATGTTTTTCTTTAGTTTTTCTTTATTTATTAAAAGTATTATTATCATTATTATTGTTTCACATATTATTAGAAATATTGATTTTTGTAGTATTGTTAGGTTTTTTGGATTTATTTTTGTCAATAAAAGTATTCCTATTTCTAGTATTGATGTTATTGAATATATAAATATTGTTGCTAGTCCTATTAGTGCTTGTTTTATGTATTTTTTGAAGTTTTCTTCTGTGTCTTTTTTATGTTTTATTAGAAAGAATAATGATGTTGCTATTGCGAATATATTATATGTTATATTTGATATTAGTTGTTCTATTTGTGGAAGTGTTTTAAGATTTATGTTATATAGATTAAAGTATGTGTTTTTAAAGAGCATTAGTAGTATGTATGTTGATATTGTTATGATTATTATTATAAACTTTCTTTTTGTTTCGTTTATTTTTTCTATATTCATATTCTCACCTATTATAAATTATATCATTATTTTATTTGTTTTTTTGTGAAAAATTGTTTTTTTTATTAAATTTGTGTTATAATAGGTTTGTATTTCAGAAAAGAGTGGCTCAAAACCACTCTTTAAAATTAGGAGGTATTTTATGGATAAGGCTAGTATAGTTAGAGATTTAATTAGTGATGTTATTAGTTCTAATGGTTACAGGTTGGAAGATGTTTTATATGTTAAAGAGGGAAATATTTATTTTTTACGTGTAATTATTGATAAGGATGGTATTATCACTGTTGATGATTGTAGTATTGTTACTAAGCTTATTAATCCTATTTTGGATCAGGAGGATCCAATTAGTGAAAGTTATATTTTAGATGTTTGTTCTATGGAGAAGGGAGATTAATATGGATACTAAAGAGTTTAAAAAGGCTATTGCTTTACTTGTTAAGGAAAAGGGTATAAGTGAGGAAGTTATTTATGAGGCTATGCGTTTAGCTTTAACTAGTGCTTATAAGAAGAATTATCATTCTTTAAGTAATGTTCGTGTTGATATTGATGAAGAGACTGGTAATATTTCTGTTTATTCTTTTAGGACTGTTGTTCCTGATAATTATGAGGAATTAGAGGAGTGGAATTTGCTTGATGCTGAACCTGAATTAGATGAAAATGGTGAGGAAATCGAGAAGGAACCATTTATATTTGATGAAAGAATTCATATTCCTTTAAGTGAGGCTAGAGAGATTGTTCCGAATATTGAGGTTGGAGAGACTATCGAGGAAGAGGTTACTCCACATGATTTTGGTCGTGTTGCGGCTGCTACTGCTAAGCAGGTTGTTATTCAAAAGATCCGTGAGGCTGAGAGAGCGAGCATTGCTTTAGAGTTTGGTGATAAGCAAGATGAGTTAGTTAGTGGTACTGTTGAGATGGAGGATTCTCGTAATTATTATATTGATTTAGGTAAAACTCAGGGTATTTTACCTAAGACTGAGATTATTCCTGGTGAAAAGATTGTTATGGGATCTAATATAAAGGTTTATATTACTAAGGTTGATAATGGTAGTAAGGGTTGTACTATTTTACTTTCTCGTAGTCATTATGGTTTTGTTAAGAGACTTTTTGAGTTAGAGATTCCTGAGGTTAGTGAAGGTATTATTTTAGTTTATAGTGTTGCTAGGGATGCTGGTAACAGAACTAAGGTTGCTTTGGAAAGTATTAATCCTCGTGTTGATGCGATTGGTTCTTGTATTGGTGATAAGGGTATGCGTATTGCTAATATTTTAAAGGAATTAAATGGTGAAAAGGTTGATTTAGTTTTATATGATAAGGATCCTGCTAAGTTTATTTTAAATGCTTTAAGTCCTGCTAAGAATATTCATGTGTTTATTACTGATGAGAAGAAGAATGAGGCATTGGTCGTTACTGATAAGGATAATTTATCTTTGGCTATTGGTAAGAAGGGTTCTAATATTAAGTTAGCTGCTCGTTTAACTCATTATAAGATTGATGTTAAGACTTATGAGCAAGCTAGAGAGATGGGTATTAATATTTATGAAGATGAAGAAAATTCCAATGCGTAGTTGTGTTGTAACTCGTGAGAAGTTACTAAAAAGTGAGTTAGTTCGTGTTGTTAGAACTCCTGAAGGTAGTGTAATTGTTGATTCTACTGGTAAGGCTAATGGTAGAGGTGCTTATTTAAAACGTGATTTATCTGTGATTGATAAGGCATATAATAGTCGTGTTTTGAATAGAATTCTTGAGGTTGATATTCCTGATAGTGTTTTTGATGAGTTAAGGAAGTTGGTTTAATGAAAAGAGAAGATTATATAAATTGGGATCAGTATTTTATGGGTATTGCTATTCTTTCTAGTGAGAGAAGTAAGGATCCTAATACTCGTGTTGGAGCATGTATTGTTAATGATGATAATAAGATTTTATCTATGGGTTATAATGGTGCTCCTACTGGTTTAAACGATGATATTATGCCATGGGCAAGAGAAGGAAATAATTTGGATACTAAGTATCCTTATGTATGTCATTCTGAGCTTAATGCTATTTTAAATTGTCCTACAAGTGTAAAGGGTGCTAGGTGTTATGTTACTTTATTTCCTTGTAATGAATGTGCTAAGGCTATTATTCAGTCTGGTATAAAAGAGGTAATTTATTTAAGTGATAAGTATCATGATACTGATTCTAGTCGTGCTTCTCGTATGATGTTTGATAATTGTGGTGTATCTTATAGAGAGTATGAAATGGTAGGTAGAGATATAGTTATAAGTTTATAATTTTTAGGAGGTGTTTAATATGATGAGTGTACTTGAGTATGCAAGTGATGTTAACAGAACTGTTGATTATGTTTTGAAAAAATGTAAGGAGTTAGGTATTAATGTATCTACTGAGGAGGATTTTTTAGAGGAAGAGGATATTATTATCCTTGATAATAATCTTGATGATGATTCTATTATTGATGAGGCTGAGGAGATTGCTCAAGCTGCTGCTAGTAGTAAAAATATTGATACTAAAACTACTAAGCAAAAGTTAAAGAAAAAGAATGATAGTAATACTAAGAGTAAGAAAGATCTTGCTTTTAAGAAGAAGGAAATGTATAAGAATAAGGAGAAACTTATTTCTAATACTGTTGTTAATAGTGATAATTATGTTATTTATCATGATAATATGACTGTTAGTGAACTAGCTCTTAGTCTAGGTGTTAAGAGTGCTGAGTTAATTAAGAAATTATTTGGTTTAGGTATTATGGCTACTAATAATAACAGTCTTAGTTTTGAGAATGCTGAACTTTTGGTTGTTGATTATGATAAAGAGTTGAAGCGTGAAGAGGCAACTGATGTAGTTAATTTTGAAAATTTTGAAATTGTTGATAAGGAAGAGGATTTAGTTAGTCGTCCTCCTGTTGTAACTATTATGGGACATGTTGATCATGGTAAGACTACTTTACTTGATACTATTAGAAAGAGTTCTGTTGCTTCTTTAGAGGCTGGAGGTATTACTCAGGCTATCAGTGCTTATCAGGTTACTTGTAATGATAAGTTAATTACTTTTATTGATACTCCAGGGCATGCTGCTTTTACTGAAATGAGAGCTAGAGGTGCTAGTATTACTGATATTATCATTATTATTGTTGCTGCTGATGATGGTGTTATGCCTCAGACTCGTGAGGTTATTGATCATGCTAGGGCTGCAAACGTACCTATTTTAGTTGCAATTAATAAGATTGATAAACCAGGTGCTAACCCTGAGCGTGTTATGACTGAATTAACTGAGTATGGTCTTACTCCTGAGGAGTGGGGAGGAGATACTATTTACACTCGTATTTCTGCATTAAATGGTACTGGTGTTGATGAGTTATTAGAAAATATTTTGTTGGTTGCTGAGATGCAAAATTATCGTGCTAATCCTAATAGATATGCTATGGGTACTGTTATTGAATCTCGTCTTGATAAGCATTTAGGACCTGTTGTTACTGTTTTGATTCAAAATGGTACTTTAAGGTTAGGGGACCCAATTGTTGTTGGTAATGCTTATGGTAAGGTAAGAACATTAAAGAATGATTTAGGTGAGGAGATTACTTCTGCTTTACCTGGCGCTCCTGTATTTATAACTGGTATTAATGATACTCCTATTGCTGGTGATAAGTTTATGGCTTTTGAGAGTGAAAAGCAAGCTCGTAGTATTGGTGAAGAGAGAAAGAGTCAAGCACGTGTTCGTGATAATGCTCCTAAGGCTGTTACTTTGGATGATTTGTTTTCTAAGATTCAAGATGGTGTTAAGGAGATTAATGTAATTGTTAAGGCTGATGTTAATGGTTCTGCTGAAGCTGTTAAGAATTCTTTTGAAAAGATAGAAGTTGATGGAGTTCGTGTTAATGTTATTAGAAGTAGTGTTGGAGCTATTACTGAAAGTGATATAGTTCTTGCTCGTGCTACTGGTGCTATCATAATTGGATTTAATGTAAGACCTAATAATTCTATTAAGGATTATGCTAGTAATCAAGGTGTTGATATAAGGCTTTATGATATTATTTATAAGGCTGTTGAGGATATGGAAGCTGCTATGAAAGGTATGCTTGATCCTATTTATGAGGAAAAAATAATTGGTAGTGCTACTGTTAAGCAATTATTTAAATTCTCTAAGGTTGGAACTATAGCAGGTTCTTTAGTTAATGACGGTATTATTAAGAGGGATTCTAAGGCTAGAGTAATTCGCGATAGTGTCGTTATGTATGATGGTGAGATTGGTTCTATTCAAAGAGAGAAAGATTCTGTTAAAGAAGTTAAAAAAGGTTTAGAGTGTGGTATTACTATTTCTAATTTTAATGATATTAAGGTTGGAGATATAATAGAGGCTTATGAAATGGTTGAGGTAGAAAGATAATTTCTACCTTTTTTGTATATATTTTTATTTTTTTATGGTATTATATATATAGTAATAATATGGTAGGTGAGTGTGTTTTGAGGAATTTAAAAAGATTGTTCGTTTTAATTTTGTGTATGTATGTTTTTTTTGAGTTAAAGGTTTCTATTAAGGAAATAGACGTAAAGTCAAATGTTTATTTAATTCCTGCAAATACTTCATTTCATGATGATGAATTTTATAGATGTATTGTTAATTCTTATAATTCTGGTGTTTTTGGTATTCAAAATAAGGATCAGTATATAGGTTATGATCAAAATTTAACTGATGAACAATTAGCTTCTATTGAAGATATCAGCTGTTCTTTTGGGTATGATATAACTGATGTGAGTGGAATTGAAAAATTAGTTAATTTAAAGAAATTGCAGTTGAGTGGGAATCGAATAAATAGTATAGATTTAAGTAACAATACTAAATTGGAATCAATTGATTTAGGTGGTAATCAATTAACTGAAATAGATTTAGTCGATAATGTTAAATTGGAAACAATTTATTTGGATAATAATCAATTAACTGAAATAGATTTAAGTCATAATGTTAATTTGTCTGGTTTAAATTTAAGTTATAATCAATTAAGTAATATTGATTTAAGTCATAATAATAAATTGAGTGAAATTCTATTAGATCATAATCAGTTAACTGAGATAGATTTAAGTATGTTTCCATTATTACAGTTTTTATCGTTAAGAGAAAATGAATTATCAAGTATAAATTTAAGTCATAATTCTAATTTATTGTCTTTAGATTTGGATGGTAATTCTTTATCTTCTATAGATTTAAGTAATAATGTTAATTTAACTGAATTAGATTTAGGTTTTAATTCTTTAGTTGGTATAGATTTAGGTAAAAATATATTATTGCAGAGATTATATTTATCTGGTAATAAATTAACGAGTGTAGATTTAAGTAATAATGTAGATTTAATTAATTTATCATTATCTCAAAATGAATTAGCAAGTATAGATTTGAGGAATAATGTTAATTTAACTGAATTAGATTTGGGTTATAATCAGTTAACGAATATAGATTTAAGTCATAATACGAAAATTAATAAGGATTTGGATTTATATCCGAATAGGTTTTTAAGTGATAAAAATATTTATATTTATTATGGGGATGAGAATAACTTATATAATTTATATGATTTTTCTTCGTATCAATCGTCTGTAATTTTACCAGATAATATAAGTTATAATTTACGTGATGATATATTTCCTAGTAATTTATTTGTCGGAAGGAATTATTTTGATATATATTATGATTTGAATGGTTTAGAGAAAGAACGAAGTTTTAATATTAATTTTTTGATTAATGTTGTTAAAGCTTCTAGTAATAGGTATTATATTGACGAAGATGATAGTTATATTTATGTTGGTGATGATAGTTTTGATGATATTATAGCTAATATTAGTTTTTTTAATGATGATGTGACTGGAAGTATTGTTGATGGTAAATATGTTGTTAAGTATGGAAATATTGTTTTAAAATCTTTTAATTTGATTAGGATTTCTAGTGATAACTATGATTTATCAAAGACTTATTTGTATGATAGTATTGATAATATTTTAAATAATATTAATTATGACGATAGTATTTTAAATGTAGGCTTGAATCTTATTAATAATAAGATTGAGATAAAATATAAGGATATTGTAGTTGATAGTTATGACTTTGTTAATATTATAAGTAGTAAGTATGATTTAAGCAAAGACAGTGTTAATGTTTCTGATAATGATATTTCATCTTTTTTAAGTAATATTAATTGTACTAATTGTCGCGCTTATGTCTATGATGGTAATAATAAGTTAAGTGAAGGCGCTTTTGGTGATAATAATAAACTTAGAATAATGTATGGTTCTGAAATCATTAAAAGTTTTAATTTAAATTTTGCAGTAAGTAGTGTATTATTAAATACTAATAGTGTTAAATTAAATTTAGATAGTAAGCGAACATTTCAATTAGTTCCTATTATTAATCCTGTAAATGCTGAAAATAAGGATGTTGTATGGGAAAGCAGTGATAGCAGTGTTGTAAGTGTTGATAATGGTGTTATTACTGCTCAGGGATATGGTGAGGCTGATATTACTGTTCGCACTGTTGATGGAGATTTTACTGATACTTGTCATGTTGTTGTTAGTGATATTATTACTCATACTGTAAGTTTTAACGATCGTGATAATTCTTATGATGTTGAGTTTACAGATGGTGAGAACATTATTTTTAAAACTGATTTAGATAGAGATGGGTATAGATTAGTTGGATGGAGATATAATAATACTGATTATAGTTTATCTGATACTTTGATTATGCCGGATTATGATATAGAATTGGAAGCAATATGGGATGTTATTATTCCTGATATTGATAGTTATACTATTAGTGATGGTTTTATGAGTGGTATTTCTTTGAATACTGATATAAGTGAATTTAATTTAGGCATTGATTCTATGTATGAGGTTAAGATTACTAATAATAAGGAACATTTAAAAAATAGTGGATTGATTGCGACTGGTGATAATGTTAGTATTTATTTAGATGATGAGTTAGTTGCTTCTTATAAGGTTGTTGTTAAAGGAGATATTAATGGTGATGGAAAGAATAATGCTCATGATATTTCTAGATTGTATAAGCATATAAGAGGAAGAATAAGTATGGATGAGTGTTATATACGTGCATCTGATGTTAATGGTGATACTAAGGCTAATGCTCATGATATTTCTAAGATGTATAAATATATAAGGGGTAGAATTAGTAAGCTATAGTTTACAGATTTATTTACACTTTTTTTAATATTATGTTTTAATATATAGTTTTTTATTTTAAAATATGGTATTATTATTTTAGAAAATAGGAGGATTTTTATGAAAAAGATTTTATTGATGATTGGTTTATTATTTTTACCATTTAGTGTTAATGCATTAGTTGATGGTGATATTAGTCTTACTTGTGAAAAAAATGTTTTATTACCGGGAGAAAGTACTACTTGTAGTATTGATGCTGTGGTAACTAATGGTGAAGTTTCTAGTTTCATCGGAAAGATTAATGTTGGTGATGGATTAAGTTTTGTTCGTTTAACGGAATCTGATTTTAAAATTGAAGATGATTTTTATGATTATAGTGATCTTTCTTTAGTTGTTTCAGGTGATAATAATCTAACAGGTAATTTTAATGTTGTTAAATTTATTGTAAGTGCTGGTGATGTTTCAGGAGTAGATGTAAATGTTTCAATTACTGATGCAGAATTAGGTATTTTTGATTCTGAAGATGAAAATACTATTGGAATGCCTGTAAGTATTGATCCATATACTATTCATATTCCATCTGGTGATAATTCTTTAAGTGAGATAAAAGTTAATGGTAGTGTTATAGAAGGCTTTACATCTTCTACTACTGATTATGTTTTGGAAGTACCTTCTGATTTAAGTGAGGTAGTTATTAGTGCAATTGCTACTGATGGTAGTTCTACAGTAACTGGTGATGTTGAGACTAAGCAAATAGGTTATGGTGAAAATAATTTTTCTATTAATGTTAAAGCAGAAAATGGTTCTGAAAGAGTTTATAATGTTAAGATAATAAGACCTGAAATAAGGGAATTAACTAGTTTAAAAATTAATGATGAAAACATTGATTTAGTAAGTGGAACTTATAGATATATTTATAAAGTTGAGAATGAAGTTACTAGTGTTAATATTGTTGCAAGTGCTGGTGAGGACATTAGTTTTTCTGAAGGTTTTGGTTCTAGAACTGAAAAGGATTTAAAGGTTGGAAATAATGAATTTTTAGTTAAGACTGTTGATTCTAACGGTGATGAATTAGTTTATACAATTGTTATTGATAGATTTAATGAAAAGGGTAAGGATGTTGCTCCTAAGGAACCTAAGGAAGAAAAGAAACCTAGTGGAACTGTTGAGAATCCAAAGACTGGTATAACTGGTGCAAGTATAGTTTTAGTTGGTGGGTGTATAGTTCTTTACATGGTTGCTAGGAAAAAAGGATTTATTAAGAAAATATAACAGATTATATCTGTTATTTTTCTTTTTTTTATGATATTATATATATAGTAAGATAGGGGCTGATATTTATGAAGAAAATTTATAAATTTGTTTTTATAGTTTTTATGTTTATTGTTAATATTGGTATCTGTTTAGCTTTTGAGAAAGATATTAAGGGATCGACTGGATGGGCCGCTATTAATCTATCGATTAGGGAGAGTGCGGATGATTCTTCAAATGTTTTGGGCACTGTTAATTCCGGTGATGCCTTTTTGATTATGAGTGAGGAAGGTAATTATTGGAAGGTTAAGTATAATGATTTAATTGGTTATGTTAATCATAATTATTGTATGATTAATTTGCCTGATGTTATTCCTAGTATTAAGTATAATATAAGTAACGCTAGTAGTAGTATTTATAAGTCTGTTGGAAATGATGTTCCTGATATAACTGGTACTAAGTTATATAGTGCTGGAAAGGTAATGAATTATAAGATTGGTAGGGAGGAATATATTGTTCCTAGTTTATATTCTACTGCTAAAATGATTTATAATGGTCAAGTTAGGGCTTTAAATGATGGTTATTCTTTGATGATTTATGATTCTTATAGGCCTCGTAGTGTTAGTACTTTGATTGCTAATAAATTGAATATTCTTTATAATAATAATGCTACTGTTAGGGATAAAATTGATTATAGTACTGGTCTTGATGGTACTCGTTATTTTTGGGGGCAGTCTTGGTTTTTAGCTCAAGGTTTATCTACTCATAATGTTGGTTCTGCTATTGATGTTACTTTATATGATTTAAATAATAATAGTGAAGTTGTTATGCCTACTGCTATGCATGAGTTAAGTACTGATGCTATTAAGTATTATAGTGGTAATGTTTCTAAGATTTCAGATAATTATTCAGTTGGAATGTTAAATAATGAATATGCTCGTAAGTTAGATGGTTATATGACTGGTGCAGGAATGAATACTTTATCTTCTGAATGGTGGCATTTTCAGGATCAAGCTGGATATGAAAGAATAAAAAATTCAACCAATAGCAATGGATGTGATTTTCAAGTTGATCATATTGTTTCTGAGCCTGATTTAAGTTTTTCTATTGTAAGTGATAAATATACTATTGGGGACTCTTATATTTATACTGGCACTGATATAGATTCTCAAACTATTCTTTCTAATATAAGTATTGTTGGTGATTCTTCTAGTTATTTATCTGGTGTTGTTGATGATGGTAAGTATAAGATTATGTTTAATAATGAGGTTATTAAGGAGTATGATATTCTTAATTATTCTAGTAGTGTATTTGATTTATCTTTAACTTATTTATTGGGTGATTATTCTTATATACGTGATAATATTAGTTTGAATAATCTTGAGATTGGTCTTAATGTTTATTCTAATAAGGTTGAAATAAAGTATAATGATATTGTGTTTGCTAGTTATGATTTTGTTAATTATTCTAGTAATGTTTATGATATGAGTGGTTCTTCTATTAAGGTTAATGATAGTGATATCACTTCTTTCTTAAGTAAGTTTAGTTGTACTGGTTGTAGTATTTATGTTTATGATGGTGTGAATAATTTAACTGAAGGGTTGTTTCATGATAATTATTCTTTAAATATTATGTATGGTTCAACTTTAATTAGAAGTTTTGATTTAACTTATTCTGTTACTGGTGTTAGTTTAAATACCCATAGTGTTTCTATTAATTTAGGAAATGATTATAGGCTTATTGCGACTGTTAATCCTAGTGGTGCATCTAATAAAAATGTTACTTACTTTAGTAGTAATACTAGTGTTGTTAGTGTTAATGATAGTGGTTATGTTGTTACTAATGGTGTGGGTGAAGCAGATATTACTGTTACTACTGTTGAGGGAAATTTTACTGATACATGTCATGTTGTTGTAAGCAGTATTCCAACTTATACTGTTACTTTTAAGGATGGGGAATCTGTTTATACTAGTGAGTATGTTGAAGGTGTTTCTGTTGTACTTAAGTCAGATTTAGAAAAGCCTGGTTATTCGTTGGTTGGTTGGTCTTATGATGGTTCTATTTATACATTTAATGATAATCTACTTATGCCTAATAAGAATATTGAATTAATTGCGATTTGGGAAAAGGAAATTCCTGATATAAATAATTATGTTATTTCAGGCAATTATTTAAATGGTGTTTCTTTAAATACTAATGTTGGTGATTTTAATTTAGGTATCGATTCTATTTATGAGGTTAAGATTTATACTAATAAAGGTGTATTAAAAACTAGTGGATTGGTTTCTACTGGTGATTATGTTAGGATTTATTTGGATAATAGTCTTGTTAGTGAATATCAATTTGTTGTTAAAGGTGATATTAATGGAGATGGAAGGAATAACGCTCATGATATTTCTAGATTATATAAGCATATAAGAGGAAGAATTAATATGGACGAGTGCTATATAAGTGCATCTGATGTTAATGGCGATACTAAAGCTAATGCTCATGATATTTCTAAAATGTATAAATATATAAGGGGTAGAATAAGTCATTTATAGATTTTATATAAAAAAATAGATAATTGAGATAGAAATATCTCTTTTATTTTGTTATAATAGTTTTAATTTGAAGGGTGATGTTATGAAAACTAGTGATTTTGATTTTGATTTACCACAGGAGTTAATTGCTCAGACTCCTTTAAAGGATAGAGCTTCTTCTAGATTATTGGTTCTTGATAAGAATGATGGTTCTATTGAGCATAAGGAGTTTAGAAATATTGTTGATTACTTGGATAGTGGCGATGTTTTAGTTATTAATGATACTAAGGTTATTCCTGCTCGTTTGATGGGTGTTAAGGAAGATACTGGAGCGGTTATAGAGTTGTTGCTTCTTAAGGATATGGGTAGTGATGTTTGGGAGTGTTTATCTAGACCACAGAAGAGGTTGCATGTTGGTACTATTATTAAGTTTAGTGATGAGCTAAGTGCTTCTGTTGTTGAATTATTAGATGATGGTGTTACTAGGGTTAAGCTTGTTTATGATGGTATTTTACTTGAGATACTTGATAGGTTAGGTGAGATGCCTCTTCCTCCTTATATTCATGAAAAATTAAGTGAAAAGGATAGATATAATACTGTTTATGCGAAGAATATTGGTAGCGCTGCTGCTCCTACTGCTGGATTGCATTTTACTAATGGTCTGTTAGATGAGTTAAGGAATAAGGGTGTCATTATTGTTAATGTGACTTTGCACGTTGGTCTTGGTACTTTTAGACCTGTTGAGGTTGATGATATTAATAATCATCATATGCATTCAGAGTATTATGAGATGAGTGGTGAGAGTGCTTCTATTTTAAATAAGGCTAAGAGTGATGGCAGAAGAATTATTGCTGTTGGTACTACTAGTACTAGAACTCTTGAAAGTGTTTATAACAAGTATGGTTGCTTTAAGGAGTGTAGTGGTAATACTGATATATTTATTTATCCTGGGTATGAGTTTAAGGCTATTGACGCTTTGATTACTAATTTCCATTTACCTAAATCTACTTTAGTTATGTTAGTTAGTGCTTTGGCTGGGCGTGATAATATATTGAACGCTTATCATGAGGCAGTTATTAATAAATATAGATTTTTTTCGTTTGGTGATGCGATGTTTATTAAGTAGGGTGGTATTATGGATAGTTTGAATAGTATTCTTGAAAAGTATTTTAATGCTGTTGGTTATGGTTTTTCTGATGATTATATTGCTGTTAAGAAAATGTCTGAAATAATATTGAGCATTAGGGAGCCTAGATTTAATGATAAGATTAAAAATAGGGTTGGAATTAACAGATGTATTCAGTTTTCTTATGAATTTTTTGATTGTTTTGATCCTAGATATTCAAAATATTTTCTTGGAAGATTATCTGATGGAGGATATGATTTTAAGTTTGTTCGAGGAAATAGTTCTGAAATTCCATGTTCTTATTATGATTTTGATTTGGATAAGAAAAAGATTTATTTACCTTATGAGAATACAATTTGTGATGCTTTTTCTATTGTTCATGAGACTTTTCATGATACTAATTTAGAACCCAATAATTTGACTTTGACTCGTAGTATTTTTACTGAGTATATTTCTATGTTTGGTGAGTTTTTGTTTGAAAATTTTCTTGTTGATAATTATGATATTAAGTGTAAGGTCAGTAATAATTATAGTTTTGATGCTTGTTTTGTTAAGGCTTTAAAGGTTGATTTTCAGTTGAATTTAATTAAGTGTTATTTGGATAATGGTCGTATTAATAATTTTGATTTTAATTCTATTATTAATAGTTACGATTCGAGGTATCAGAATTATTTGTATGGTTTATATTTATCTATTATTAAGTCTGATAGTTTAAATTTTGATTATGAAATGAGATATTTGTTTGGTATTTTACTTTCTTGTTATTCTTATGATAGGTTTTTAGGTAATGATTTGGATTTGGATTTATTTAAGTTTATAAATGAGAATATAAATTATTTAGAACCAGAGGATGTTTATTGTTATTTAGATTTGGATTTAGTTGATAGTTATAATATGATGTTATCTAATGATTCTTATGATTTGCTTTCTAAAAGTTATGTTAAGATTATGAATAATAGGTGATTTTATGTATGATGATTTGATTCAAGCTGTTTATGAGTATGTTGGTGCGAGTGGTATTGATAGTTTTGATAATATTGCTTTGATTAAGCATTCTACTGATATTTTTTTGAATGAAAGGGACTTTAACTTTAATCATAAATTTAAGAAGGGTTATGGTTTTAATTATGTTGATAATCTTGTTTCTTCTTTTTTGAGTGATTTAAATCCTAGTTATCTTGATTATTATAATACTCGTAAGAATGATGGCTCTTTTGTTTTTGAGCATGATGGTTATGGGGATGCGTATAGCACCTATGACGATGAGAATAATCATCATGTTATTTTTATTTCTTTAACTAATACTATTCAGGATGCTTTTGCTATTGTGCATGAGTTGTTTCATGATTTAAATTTGCGTGTTGAGATTGATAGTTATGGTAGATATTTTTTTACTGAGTGTTTGTCTATTTTGGGCGAGTTTTTGTTGTCTGATTATTTAGTTGAAAAAAATATTTTTGAAGCACGTGATGTAGTTAATTATATTTTATTTTGTTTGAGAAGAAAGGCTCTTGATGTTAATTTTAATTTAAGGCTTATTGAGAAGTATTTTGAAAAGGGTTTTCTTAATGATAAGTGTATAAATGATATTGTTAATTCTTATCCTTTAGAGTATAGAGATTTTATTTGTGAGGTTATGTATGTTATTTCTAGTCAAAATTGGTTAACTTTAGAGGAGGAAGAGTGTTATATTTTATCTGGATTAAGTGCGACTTATATGTATGATAGGATTAAGAACAATAAGAAGTATATGAATGAGTTATTTGATTTAAATGAGGTTTTAAATGATTTTGATTTATCTCAGGTGCTTAATTATTTGGATTTGGAACATGGTAGTTGCGAATTGACTTTTGATGGTTATGACATTTTGCATAAGTCTTATAAGAAATTTATTAAAAGGTGATTGTATGGTTATTGTTATTGTTGGTCCAACTGGTGTTGGAAAGACTCGTTTGAGTATTATGCTTGCTCATAAGTATAATGGTGAAATTATTAATGCGGATAGTACTCAGGTTTATCGTGGTTTGGATATTGCGACTGCTAAGGTTACGGAGTCTGAGAAGGAGGGTATTGTTCATCATTTGATTGATATTTGTGATGTTAATGATGATTATACTGTTTTTGATTTTCAACGCGATTGTAGGACATGTATTGATGATATTATTTCTCGTGGTAAGACTCCTATTATTGTTGGTGGTACTGGATTATATGTTAAGGCTGCTTTGTATGATTATCAGTTTGATTTAGAAGATAAGCATTTTGATTATAGTAATATTGGTGATGATGAATTATATGATAGATTGCTTTCAATTGATCCTGATACTAGTATTCATAAGAATAATCGTAAGAGAGTAGAGAGAGCATTATCTTATTATGATTCTACAGGTAAGTTGTTAAGTTCTAAGGAAAAGAGCGATAAGTTACTTTATGATTGTTTGTTTATTGGTTTAACTACTGATAGGGATAAGTTATATGATAGAATTAATAAAAGAGTTGATATAATGGTTAGTGATGGTTTGGTAACTGAAGCTAGAGCTATTTATGATAGTGGTGTTAGAAGTAAGGCTATAATGACTCCAATTGGTTATAAGGAATTGTTTCCATATTTTTCTAATGAGTGTGATTTTGATTCTTGTATTTCTTTGATTAAGCAGAGAAGTCGTAATTATGCGAAGCGTCAATATACTTGGTTTAATAATCAGATGGATATTAATTGGTTTAATGTTGATTTTGATTGTTTTGATAATACTTTTTTAGATGTTTGTAGTTTTATTGATGTAAAGTAGGAGTGTAAACTTGGTTATAAAGTTTACCTTTTTTATTGTTTTTGTTTATTCTTATTGATAAAATTAAGGTAATAAGAGGGTGAGATTATGGAGAAATATAAAGGTTCTAATATGGTTCATAGTTTTTCTAGGGGGGAGTTATTTGTAATAGTTCTTGTGGTTTTATTTGTTATTATGTTTGCTTTTCCAAAGGCTAGGGGTGTAATTGGTAAGATAAGGTTAGAGAATGCGATTGATAGTGCTTATTTTTATAAAGATAGTATTAGTAAGTTTTATGTAAATCAGTTAATTGTTGATTCTGGTTTTAAGTTCGATGGTGTTTATACTATTAGTGATGGTAAGCTTATTATGGGTGATACTGTTTATAATATTATGAAAGGTGCTAATGTTCCTACTAGTGGTTATTTGGATTATCAGAATAATATGCTTATGAATGGTTGTATTGATGTTAATGGTTATTCTATTGTTGTTGAAAATGGTGATATTGTTGGTGCTACTGTAGGAAGTTGTTCAAGCAGTATATAAAAAAAATGAGTTTTTATACTCATTTTTTTATATCCATGATTACTGGAAGAATTATTGGTTTTCTTCCTGTTTTTTCGTTTATAAATTCGGATAATTCAGTTATTATTTCTGTTTTTATCTCATTATAATTTACATGGTTTTTAATTATACTATTAATTGCTTGTTTTGTTATTTCTTCTAGTTGTTTTAATAGTTCTATATTATCGTTTACTAGTACAAATCCTCTTGTTGTTATGTTTGGATTTCCTAGTAGTGTATTGTTATTTGTGTCGATATTAGCAATTACTACAACTATTCCGTCGCTTGCCATTGTTTTTCTGTCTTTCATGACAGCATTTCCTACATTTCCAATTCTATTTCCGTCTACGTATACATCTCCTGCTTGAATTTTTTCTTCTGATTTTGTTATTACTCCATTTTTCATTAGTAATACGTCACCATTTTCAAGTACGAAGGTGTTTTCTCTTGGTATTCCACATGCTACTCCTAAGTCTGTGTGTGCTTTAAGCATTCTGTGTTCTCCATGGAATGGCATGAAGTATTTTGGATTAATTAGTCTTATCATTAATTTTAATTCTTCTTGGTTTCCATGTCCACTTGTGTGCACATCATTTAGTGATGTGTTTGTATATACTTTTACACCTTTTAAATATAGTTTATTTATTGTTCTAGATATGCTTATAGCGTTTCCTGGTATAGCAGATGATGAGAATACTACTAGATCGTCTTCTTTTAGTTTTATTTGTTTGTGTGTTCCATTTGCAATTCTTGATAATGCTGCAAGCGGTTCTCCTTGTGTTCCTGTACATAGTAGGCATACTTTTTCTGGAGGAAGGTTATTTGATTCTTCTGGTGTTATGAATATTTCTTTATGTTTTATATATCCATCTTGTATTGATATTTCTATGTTGTTTTCCATACTTCTTCCGAATATTGCGATTTTTCTATCGTTTTTTTTGCAAGTATCTACTATGTGTTTTAGTCTATATATATTTGAAGCGAATGTAGCGATTATTATTCTTCCATGATGACTTTTAAATATTTCTCCTAGTGTTTCGTCTACTTTTGATTCGCTTGTTGAGAATCCAGTGTTTAGTGCATTTGTACTATCACTTAGTAGTAGTGTAACTCCTTCTGATCCGATTTTAGCCATTTTATGAAGATTTGCCATTGGTCCAATAGGTGTTAGGTCAAATTTAAAGTCTCCTGTTGTGACAATTGTTCCGTTTGGTGTTTTAATACATATTCCGTGTGAATCTGGAATTGAGTGTGTTGTCATAAAGAAGCTTACTTCTATGTATTTAAATTTTACTATTGTATCTTCATTATATGTTATTAGATTATCATACCTAATGTTTCTATCTTCTAGTTTTCTTTTTATTAATCCGACTGCTTGATTAGGAGCGTATATTTTTGGAATTTCTATGTTTTGTAGTAAAAATGGAATTCCTCCTATATGGTCTTCATGTCCGTGTGTTATAAATAAACCTTTTATTTTTGATTCATTTTGTTTTAGAAATGTAAAGTCTGGAATGACATAGTCTACTCCAGGTAGTTCTCCTTGTGGAAATGTTATACCGACATCCGTAATTATAATTTCATTATTATGCATTACACAATACATATTTTTGCCGACTTCTCCGAGTCCGCCTAGTGCGAAGATTTTTGTTGCTTCGCTATCGAATAATTTCATATAATCTCCTTTCTTTTTTGTTTAAGACCTTATAATTATACATTTTTTTAGTCTTTTTGTCTATATATTTTGATTGATTTTTATTATGTAGTGTGTTATTATTGATATAGATAGAAAAGTAGGTAAGTAGTGTTCTCCAATTATTTGGCAATTTTTCTATTGGAATGAAAGGTAGGTAATTTTATGTTTTTTAAGAAAACAAAATTAGCTAATAGTAAAAATGGGGGGGGGTATTTTAACTAAAAATGCCTTCACTCTAATAGAATTATTAGCTATTATTGTAATACTCGCAATAATTGCGGTTATTACAGTCCCAATTATATTGAATATAATTGAGAATTCAAGAATGGGAGCAGCAAAAGATTCTGCATACGGATATAAAGATAGTATAAATAAATGGTATGTATCAAAACTATCAGAAAATCCTAATTATAATATTCCAGATGGAGAATATAAAGTTGGAGAATTAGGAGAAAAGGTAGAAGGAAAAGTACCAGGTGATAATTCTTGGTTTAGAATATCAAAAAATGAAGTAACAGATGCATGTTTTCAATTTGATGAGTATAAAGTTGAAATAAAAGAAGGAAAAGTAGGAGATGCAGAGAAGGGAGAATGTACTGGATCATCTAGTTCTAGTGTAACTCAATATGGATATAAATCATATGATATGGAAAATGAAAAAGAAACTGAAATAATGATAGGAACATCAGGATACACTGTTACAGGGAAACCTGCATATTTGAAATATGCTTTAACAAATGGAGAAGTAGCAGAGGGAACAGTACCAGAAGCATGTTTATACAGTGATACTTATGGTGGAGAATTATGCTTAAAGAATAATGAATTTGAAACATCAAAACAAAAAATATTAGATTATTTTGGATATGACGAAAACACATGGACAAATACAAGTGGTTCTACGTGGGAAAATTCTACTCAAACTATAACTTGCCGTATCGAAGCTATTCAAGTCATTTGCTATGATTCCACTGTGACTGCGAACGCCGAACCGAATGGTTTTGTTTATACTAACGATAGTTCTGCAGAATTCGACTGTTTAGTTCGTAACGATGACTATGCTTTCTGCTTATATTAGTGTTTGTCCACTAAATGGTATCTTAATTTTTAATCTTGATGATGTAAATTAAATTGTTATAATATAAATAAAGGAATCAATATAGATAAGTATTGGTTCTTTTTGTGTCAATAATTATTTTGATTTTATTTTTGCTTTTTGTAAATGAAGTGTAAAAATAGGTGTTTATTTTATTTGTATTTTGTGCTATAATGTTATATAGGGTAAAAGAATAAGGGTTTTTGATATATTATATTTATTTTATGATGTATTAGAGAGGAGTTGGCTATGGATAATTTAGAACTAATTAAGCGTATTATATCTAGTGATGAATTATGTGATCAGGTTAACTCTCTTTCTAATAGGGATACTTATGTTTCTTCTATTAGTGCTTATTTGGTACAGTTATGTTCTGATATTGGAAGCGCTAATTCTAATATTGATTTTATTAATAGGTATTTAAGAAAGTTTGTTGTTAATAGTGGTAGTAAGGAAGATATATTTTTTGATAGTGTTTTACTTAGGTTATATAGTTTTGATATTAAGGATTCTTCTTTTGTTCAAATTTTAAATAGTTTTAATTTTTATGAGGTTAAGGAATTATTGGTTCAAAGATACAATCAGTATGTTGTTAATAATAGTGATATTTCTAATAATGAGTTAGTTAGGATGTTATCTTTTTATTGTTATTTATTTCCTAATTATGTTATGTCTAAGAGTTATATTAATTATTTTACTTATAGGTTAGTTAGTAAGGATATTAGTTTAGATTTTGATTTAATGTGTTATTATTATCGTGCTTTTGCACTATGTTTTTCTCGTGATAAGGATGTTTTAGTTCCTATTTCTATTATGGAACGTGTTCAAGGTGTTGATCCTTATTATGATAATGATCATAGTGATATTGTGATTTATAAACAGAGTATAAAAAATAAAGTTGATTATGTAGTTTTAGCGGATATTTTTTATCAGATTAAGTATTTATATTTGATTAATTGTATTAATAGTGCTAATAACGTTAAGTATAGTTTTGAACAGTTGCGTCTTGTTAAAGAGGTATGTTTAATTAGTGTTTTGGGTAGTAATTTTTTTGATAGTAATTATGGTGATATTAGTTTTTCTTGTGAATTAAAGAAGCAGTCAAGATATACTGTTCGCGATTATTATAGGAGTATTGGTATTAATATAGATGTTGATGTTAGTTATGATGTTTTGGCTTTTCCTCGTGATGTAGCTAGTGATAGTGATAGTAGTGTGAGTATTGATGTTTTGTTTGATTTGGTTTTGAAAAAGGAAAATCCTAATTTGTTACGTGGATTAATAAAGAGTTATCCTGTTTTAGGGTGTGAGTATAAGTTTGATAAGCGTAAGTCTTTATTAAAGTTATTGCTTGATATTTATAGTAATAGAAAGTTACTTAATAATTTGAATAAGGATTTGGCTTGGCATAATGGTAAACTTGGTAATGGTGAAGATGATATTATTATGCCTAAGATAAACAGGCTTAATGATAAAATTTCGGTTTGTTCTAGTTATATTGAGGTTATGAGTACATGTATTAATAGTAGTGATATGACTAGTGATGATTTGGTTAGAAGTATTAGTGATTTGATTACTTATGATACTCATGATTTGATGATTCAAAATGATATTTGTTCTATTTTAAGTGTTGTTGTTCCTAGAAAGATTAAGAAGTTGTGTACTAATCGTGATGGTGAGTATAAGGAGTTTTTAAAACAGAAAATTATTAAGTGTTATGTTGATTCTATGGGACTTTCTAGGTCTAGTTTTGATTCTTTATATTTTATGAAGATTTATTCTAGTTTGGATTTGTGTATTAAGGCAATTGATTAATTATTTGTTTTATATTATAATAGGTTCTTGGTGATTTTATGGGGTTTAATATAGGTAACATACATATTTCTAATATTGTTGGTTTAGCTCCTATGGCTGGTATTTCTAATCCTTCTTATATAAGGTTATTGTCTGATATAGGATTAGGGTTTGCGGTAACTGAGCTTATTAGTGCGGAGGCTATTAGTAGAGGTAATAAAAAGACTATTGAGATGCTTAATGGTATTAATGATTTAGAGATTCCTATTGGTGTTCAAATTTTTGGTGGAAATGCTTCTAGTATGGCTTTAGCTGCTAAATATATTTGTGATAATTTTAATGTTTCTTTTATTGATATTAATATGGGTTGTCCTGTTCCTAAGGTTGCGGTTAGAAGTGGTGCCGGTAGTGCGTTACTTAAGGATTTGGATTTAGTTTATGATATTGTTTCTAGTGTTGTTGATAGTGTTTCTGTTCCTGTCACTGTTAAAATTAGAAGTGGTTGGGACAGTGTTAATGCGGTAGATGTTGCTCGTACTATTGAAAGAGCTGGGGGCAGTGCGATATGTGTTCATCCTAGAACTAGAAGTCAAGGGTATAGTGGTAGTGCTGATTGGTCTATTATTAAAGATGTTAAGGATAGTGTTAGTATTCCTGTTATTGGTAATGGTGATATTAAATCATGTTATGATGCTAAAAGAATGATTGATGAAACTGGTTGTGATGCGGTTATGATTGGTCGTGCGGCCATTGGTAATCCTTGGATTATTCGTGATAGTGTTAATTATTTAGTTGATGGGGTAGAACCTAGTTTGGTTAGCTTAAGTGATAAGGTTTTAATGATTAAAAAACATATTTCTTATTTGCTTTTATATAAGCCTGAAAAGGTTGTTGTATTAGAGATGAGAATGCATATTAGTAAGTATTTAAAGGGTGTAGTTGGAAGTAGTAATGTTAATGTTTTAATTAATAATGCTCATAGTGTTAGTGAAATATATGATATTTTGGATAGTTTGGAGGACAGTTATGTTTAAGAAGAGGTTATTAGCTTATATTATTGATTTTTTTGTTTTATCTTTTATTACTTTTTTTATAAGTACTATTATTCCGGTTAGTGAGAGTTTAACTAATTTGAGTAATGAGTTAATTAGCGTTAATGATAGTTTTTTGAGTGGTAATATTGATGTTTCTACTTTTGTTAATCAGTATTCTACTATAAGTTATAGTATCGATCGTGAGATGTTTTTAACTAGTTTAATTAGTGTTGTTGCTAGTGTTATTTATTTTGTTATTTATCCACTTTATAATAATGGTTCTAGTTTTGGTAAAAAGGCTATGGGTTTAAGTATTGTTTCAAATGATGGTAGTTTAGTTTCGACTAATGGTTTAATATTCAGATATTTGTTTATGAATAGTATAGGTACATCTATTTTGTCTTTATGTTTGATTTTTATTGTTAAGGATTTTAATTATGTTTTATGTGTGTCTATATTATCATTTTTGCAATTTTTGGTTGTAATTATTAGTATTTTTATGGTAATATATAGGAATGATTTTAGAAGTTTACCTGATTTGATTGCGGGTACTAAAGTAATTGAGGTGAAAAAATGAGAGAGTTAAGTGAACAAGAGGTTATAAGAAGAGATAAGATTAGTGAGATTAGTAAGGTTTGTAATCCGTATCCAGAGAAGTATGATGTTAATTATAAACTTTGTGAGGTTTCTTCTTTAGAGGACGGTACAAGTGATGTTAGGATTGCTGGTAGAATTGTTTTTATGAGAAAGATGGGAAAGTTAAGTTTCTTAAGGTTAAGAGATTTAGAGGGTTCTATTCAAGTATCTATTAAGGTTGATTCTGTTGGTGAAGATAAGTATTCGTTTTTTAAGAGTAATATTGATTTAGGTGATTTTATTGGTGTTAATGGTGAGGTTTTCACTACTCAAACTGGTGAGAAGACTGTTAGAGCTGATAGTTTTGAGTTTTTAGGTAAGGCTTTAAGACCATTACCTGAAAAGTTTCATGGTTTAACTGATATTGAGATGAAGTATCGTCAAAGATATGTTGATTTAATTATGAATGAGGATTCTAGAAAAGTATTTCTTGGAAGAAGTAAGTATTATTTATTTGTTAGAAATTTTTTGGCTGATAATGGATTTTTAGAAGTTGAAACTCCTATTATTCAGACTAGTGTAAGTGGTGCTTCTGCAAAGCCTTTCTTTACTCATTATAATGCGCTTGATTTAGATTGTAATTTAAGAATTGCTCCTGAATGTTATTTAAAGGAGTGTATTGCTGGTGGATTTGATAAGGTTTTTGAGGTTGCTAAATGTTTTAGAAATGAAGGTATGGATCCTCAACATAATCCTGAGTTTACTCAAATTGAATGGTACTGTGCTTATTGGAATTTTTTAGATAATGTTAAGTTTTTTGAAAAGTTTTTAAGAGAGTCTATTAAATTTTTGACTGGTAGTTATGTTATTAATTATCAAGGTCATGAACTTGATTTTTCTAAGGATTTTGAGATGGTTAATTATGTTGAAGAGTTGACTCGTATTTTAGGATTTGATTTTTTAAAGGAAACTGATGTTGATCTTTATAAGAAAAAGGTAGTTGAAAAGGGATTTTTCTCTTTAAAAGATATGGAAGAGTATAAGAGTTTAGCTCAGTTGACTGATTTCTTATATAAGAAGTTGTTGCGCGCTAATATTGTTGGACCTGTTGTTATGTACAATTATCCTGCTTTATTGAAACCACTTGCTCGTCGTAATGATAATGATTCTAATATGGTTGATTGTTTCCAAGTTGTTATTTGTGGTGCTGAGATTTGTAATGCTTATTCAGAGTTGGTTAATCCTTTTGAGCAAAGAAAGTCTTTTGAAGATCAATTAAAAGCTAAGGCTTTAGGTGATGATGAGACTATGGATATGGATGAGGATTATTTACTTGCTATGGAACAAGGTATGCCTCCAATTTCAGGACTTGGTGTTGGAATTGATAGATTGATTATGCTTGCTTATGATGCTCCATCTTTAAGAGATGTTATTTTATTTCCAACTATGAAACCAAATGATAAATAGTAGATTTTTCTACTATTTTTTTGTTGACAATAAATTAATTTATAAGTTATAATTAATTTGAGGTGAACTTATGAAAAATAATTATAGTGTTTTTATTAAGAAGGCTTATGAAGCTGGTAGAGTTAGAGATTCAAGTGAAGCTTTTAAGGATTATCCTCCTGAAGAGGAGTGGCATCATGGTGATGCGATAAGTTTTCTTGGTGAGAGTAAGGTAGAATATTTAGCAAAATATAGTATTGGCGATATTATTTTTGTCAAGGAATTTTTATATTCTAATGGTACTTTCGGTACTAATCATTTATTTGTTATTGTTGATCAGGATAATATTGCTGTTCCTATTGAAAATTTTGGAATGCTTATTTCTTCTAATTTGGACAAGTTGAAGTTTAGTTCTAATAAGTTGCTTAAGAAGGATGAGCTTAATAATTTAGATAAAGATAGTATTGTTAAAACTGATTATATCTATAAAATTTCAAATGAACAGATTTTATATAAGGTTGGTAAGGTTGATGATTTTAGATTGGAACAGTATAAGATGTGTTTTTTTAGTAATGAGTAAGTTTTTTCTTACTTTTTTTCTATTGATTAAGTTTTGGAAATAAGTTATAATTATTTGTATAGAAATGAGGTTATGTTATGAAAGTTTTATCTATTAATGCAGGTAGTTCTTCTATGAAGTTTACTTGTTATCTTATGCCAGAAGAGGAAGTTTTGATTTCTGGGTATATTGAAAGAATTGGTATTGGAGAAAGTTTTTATACTTTAAAGGTTAATGGAGATAAGATTGAGAAGCATGTTGATGTTGTTGACCATAAGCAAGCTTTTGAGATTATAGTTGATGAATTAGTTAATTATAATATTGTTGATTCTTTGGATGAGATTAAGGCTATGGGTCATCGTATTGTTCAAGGTGGTAGTTATTTTGATAAGTCTGTTGTTGTTACAGATGATGTAATGGCTAAGATTGAGGAACTTGCTCCTTTAGCGCCTTTACATAATCCTGCTGCTTTGATTGGTATTCGTGCTGCTATTGATGTTTTCCCTAATGCTTTACAAGTAGTTGTTTTTGATACTGCTTTCCATCAAACTATGAAAGAGGATAAGTATATGTATGCATTACCTTATGAGTGGTGTAGTAAGTATAATGTTCGTAGATTTGGTGCTCATGGTACAAGTCATAAGTATGTAAGTGGTAAGGCTAATGAAATTTTAGGTAGGGATAATACTCGTTTAATTACTTGTCATATTGGAAGTGGTGCTAGTATTAGTGCTGTTGTTGATGGTAAGTGTTTTGATACTTCAATGGGTTTAACTCCTAATGCTGGTCTTGTTATGGGTACTCGTTGTGGTGATATTGATGCGACTATTTTACCTTATATGATAAGAAAGGGTATGTCTGTTGATGAACTAGATATGATTATGAATAAAAAGAGTGGTTTTTTAGGTATAAGTGGTAAGTATAGTGATGCAAGGGATATTGTTTCTGGATGTAACAATGGTGATGAACGTTCTATTTTGGCTCGTGATATGTTTGTTAATCGTGTTGTTGATTATATAGCTAAGTATTATTTTTCTATGGGTGGCTGTGATATGATAGTATTCACTGCTGGCATGGGTGAAAAGTCCAGACCATTTAGAGCTGAGATTATGAAACGTTTGGGTGTTATTGGCATTCATTTAAATGAGGAAGAGAATGATAAGTGTTTTGGTACTTTAGCTAAAATTTCTACTGATGATTCTTCTATTCCTTGTTATGTAATTCCTACTGATGAGGAAGTTATGATTGCTAGAGATGCTTATAATTTAGTATAGAAAGTGTGTTTTTATGTGTAAAAAAATCTGTAAGAGGATTTATAAGTTAATTAAGAAGTATGATAGTATTGTTATTGCTCGTCATGTTGGACCTGATCCTGATGCTTTAGGGAGTCAGTTAGGGTTAAAGGAGTCAATTTTGGCTACTTTTCCTAATAAGAAGGTTTATGCTGTTGGTAATCCTGCTTCTCGTTTTAGATATATGGGTGGTTTGGATAGCGTTGATGCTGAGATAATGAGTAAGTCACTTTTAATTATTACTGATACTCCTAATAAGAAAAGGGTAGATGGTTATATGGATGGCGCGTTGTGTTCTATTAAGATTGATCATCATCCTTTTGTTGAGAAGTTTTGTGATGTTGAGTGGATTGATGATTCTACATGTAGTGCTTCTCAAATGATTATGGAGTTGATTTTTAATACTGGTTTGAAGTTAAATACTAGTGTTGCTGAGAAGTTATATATTGGTGTTGTAGGAGATACTAATAGATTTTTATTTTCATATACTTCTAGTCGTACTTTTTCTTTGGTTTCTAGGCTTATTAGTGAAACTGGTTTTGATTTTACTAAGGTTTATGATAATTTGTATTTAAGACCTTTAAAGGAAATTAAGTTTGAGGGTTTTATTGCGAATAATATGGTTGTTACTCCAAATGGTTTTGGGTATTTGAAAATTACTCAGGATATTTTAGATCAGTTTGAAGTTGATGCGGCAACTGCTGGAAATATGGTTAATAATTTTAATTTTATTGATGATTTTGTTGCGTGGGGGATGTTTTCTATTGATAAAGGTAATGGAGATACTATAAGGGGTTCTTTGCGTAGTCGTGGTCCTGTTATTAATAAGGTTGCTGAAGAATTTGGCGGCGGAGGACACAAGATGGCTAGCGGTGTTAGGCTTAAGGATTTTGATGAGGTCGATAGAATTATAGATGCATTAGATAAGGTTTGTTTGGAGTATAATTCTAAATAACAGGATTTTCTATGTCTGATATTTCATCTCCTGATGGTTCTATTGATACTACATAGAATACTATTAATGCGGCTATTGTTGATAGTATAGATGCAGTTATTTGAAGGTAGTAGACTAATAAGTCTTCGCCTTCTTTTTTTGATATTTGATATAGTTTATAGTTAATTATTAGAAATATTGTTGTTGTTATAAGTATTGTTAGTCTATTTATGTATGATATATTGTGTGTTTGTTTTTTTGTGAATATTGTTTTTTTGTTTTGTATATCTTGTTTTTGGTTATATGTTAATAGTATTGATATAATGATTGTTATTATTACTGTTAGTGATGTTATAAGTTGTATATTTAGTAGGTTTATTTCTTTTTTTTTATTTATAGTAATCACCTATAATAATTTTTATTCATGTTTATTATTTTTATTAATATAATATATCTATTAAATTGTTTTTATAGATGTATTTTTTTGTTAAAAAAACAAAAAAATGTTTTTTTGCTTTTTTAGAAAAATGTATTTTTTACGTAAAAATGTATTTTTTATAAATTGGATTTTTCTTTTTAAAATAAAGGGAAAAGTCTTAAATTAACTATTTGAATATTTTTTGTAAAAATTAAAAATGTAAATTAACATAAAATTTTTATTTTTGATTTTTGTTGTAATATAAGGGTTAATTATATATAGCGAATATTTGTTCGAAAAAAGTTTTAAAAATGTATTGACTTAGGGTTATGTTTTGATATAAAATGAGTGTGAAAATGATGGTAGGAGGAAGACAAAATGACTGATACAGAAGAAATATTAGAAAACCTTAAGGTTGTTAAACGTAATGGTAGAAAGTTAGTTGATTTTGATGGAACTAAGGTTGCGATTGCGATTAAAAAGGGTTTTGACAGTGTTTTAACTGATGAAGAGGTTAAGTATACTGAAAAGGATATACAAAAGGTATATAGGGGTGTTATTAAGAAGATTTCTAAGTTAGCACAAGATAATGATAAGATTAAGATTGAAGAGATTCAAGATTTAATAGAGGATGAAATGAAAAAGGATGGTTATGAGGATGTTTATGCTTCTTTTTCTGGATATCGTGAAAGAAGAAATAATTCTCGTAAGTTATTCTTTGATGAAAAGAAGACTCATAAGTTTTTAAAGTCTATTGAAGGTTTAGGGTTGAAGACTGCTAATGAGGATGACGCTAAGAGGGAAAATGCTAATGTAGATGGTGATACTGCTATGGGTACTATGTTACAGTATGGTAGTACTATTTCTAAAGAGTTTGCTAAGGCTTATTTAATGAAGACTAAGTTTAGTGAGGCTCATGATGATGGTGATATTCATATTCATGATATGGATTTCCTTGCAATGGGTACTACTACTTGTATGCAGATTGAACTTGATAGATTGTTTAAGAATGGTTTTTCTACAGGACATGGTTATTTAAGACGTCCAAATGACATTATGTCTTATTCAGCACTTGCAGCTATTGCTATTCAATCTAATCAAAATGATCAACATGGTGGACAAAGTATTCCTGCTTTTGATTATTATATGGCTCCTGGTGTTTTGAAGACTTTTAAGAAACAGTTTAAGCAACAAATTTATGATTTACTTGATTATACTGATTTAACTAGTTTTGTTAATATGGATCGTGTTTCTAATGTTATTGATAAGTTAAATAGTATAGAGTTTGATATTAGTTTGTTTGAAAATTTTTATAAGGAATCTGATTCTGTACTTAGATTGTTTGAAAAGAGTTATGAGAAGGCATTGGAGAAAACTAATCGTATTACTTATCAAGCAATGGAAGCATTTGTTCATAATTTGAATACTATGCATTCTCGTGCTGGTGCACAGGTACCTTTTTCTTCTGTTAATTTTGGTACTGATACTAGTGCTGAAGGTAGAATGGTAAGTGAAAATTTCTTGCTTGCTATTAATGAAGGTTTGGGTCATGGTGAAACTCCTATATTCCCTGTTTCTATTTTTAAGGTAAAAGAGGGTATTAATTATAATAAGGAAGATAAGAATTATGATTTATTTAAGTTAGCTTGCAAGGTTAGTGCTAAGAGATTATTCCCTAATTTCTCATTTATAGATGCTCCATTTAATTTAAGTTTTTATAAAGAGGGAGATTATAAGACTGAAGTAGGTTATATGGGATGTCGTACTCGTGTTATGAGTGATGTTACTGATAAGAATAATGAGACTACAGGTGGACGTGGTAATTTAAGTTTTACTTCTATTAATTTGCCTAGAATAGCTATTAAACATGGTATTTGTTTAGGTGAGAGGGATAAGGCTGATATGGATGGGTTTTATTCTGAATTATCTGAGAAGATGGAGCTTGTTCGTGATCAATTATTAGAAAGATTTGAAGTTCAATGTAGTAAGAGATGTTATAACTTTCCATTTTTACTTGAACAAGGTGTTTGGACTGATGGTGATAAGTTAAAACCTACTGATAGGTTAAGACGTGTTTTAAAACATGGTAGTTTGACTATTGGATTTATTGGTCTTGCTGAAACTTTAAAGGCTTTAATAGGTGAGCATCATGGTGAATCTAAGAAGGCTCAAAAGTTAGGTTTAGAGATTATTGGTTTTATGAGAAATAAGACTGATGAATTTGCAAAAGAGTATAATTTGAATTTTACTTTAATTGCGACTCCTGCTGAAGGGTTATCTGGAAGATTTGTTAATATTGATAGAGCTATATATGGTAAGATTAAAGGTGTTACTGATAGAGCTTATTATACTAATTCATTCCATGTGCCAGTTTATCATCATATAGGTATTGCTGATAAGATTAAGTTAGAGGCTCCATATCATGCATTAACTAATGGAGGACATATTACTTATATTGAGTTAGATGGTAATACTGTTATGAATACTGATGCATTTGAGAGTGTTATTCGTCTTATGAAAGAAAGCGGAATTGGATATGGTGCAATTAATCACCCAGTTGATAGAGATCCTGTTTGTGGATATGTTGGTGTTATAGGTGATGTTTGCCCAGGTTGTGGAAGAAAAGAGTTTGATAGTGTTCCACTTGAAACTATAAATAGTTTAAATTGTGATTGTTAAGGAGGATTTATTATGGAAAAAGTTGTTGGTGAAGGTGTAGGATTCGAAAGAATCAGAAGAGTTACTGGTTATTTAGCAGGGGATGTTAAAAGATTTAATAATGGTAAAAGGGCTGAAGAGAAGGATCGTGTAAAACACACTGGTATTAAAGAAGTTATTAAGTCTAATTGTCCATGTGAAGAAAAGTAGTATGGAAATTAGATTAGCTGCTGATTTACAGAGTGATAGTATTGTAGATGGGCCAGGCATTAGAACTGTTATTTGGACTCAAGGTTGTCCTCATAATTGTTATGGATGTCATAACCCTTCTACTCATGATTTTTCAGGTGGTGCTTTGGTGGATGTTGACTATATTAAGTCTAGTCTTGATAGTTTAGTTTATCAGGATGGAATTACTTTTTCTGGTGGAGATCCAATGTGTCAAAGTGCTGCTTGTTGTGAAATAGCAAAATATGCTAGAGATTTAGGCTTAAATATTTGGTGTTATACTGGTTATACTTTTGAACAGTTGCTTGAATTAGGTAAGAAGAAAAAAAGTATTATGGATTTTTTATCTTACATTGATGTTTTAGTTGATGGTAAGTTTATGATGGAGTTTAGAAGTTTAGATTGCAAGTACAGAGGTTCTACTAATCAGAGACTTATTGATGTTAAAAAGAGTTTATTAAGTGGCAAAGTTTGTTTAGTTCCAGATAATACTAGTGTATTACATTTTGAAAAGAGTAGTCATTTATATGTATAAAGATAGAAAATTCTATCTTTTTTTATTTTTTTGCGATTTATATGTTTTTTAAAAAGTGTTAAGTTTTTTTTGCAGTTTATTAAAATCTGCCTAGGCAAATATTAATATTCTGTTATATTTTTTTAGCACTTTTTCAAAATCACTCATTTGACCTTAAAAACTCATTTTGTTATAGTGTTTTTCGAGGAATTTATTAGGCCTAAATTTTCCTTAAATAAGGAGGTTTTATATGTGTAAATTAATTAATCCAACTAAAGAAGATTACGAAAAGGTTGGTATGAAAAAGATTTTTCCACTTGAACCGGGACATTTAGTTCCTGCTTGGATGGATCCTGTATTTAAAAATATTG
>Ga0129307_1000990_pt1 | contig 35955 bp, 31 predicted proteins | sample P1105metagenome_FD_94437 | JGI IMG/M metagenome (GOLD analysis project Ga0129307, IMG submission 94437) | Capybara group fecal microbial communities from Wisconsin, USA - P1105 metagenome | ecosystem: Host-associated > Mammals > Digestive system > Large intestine > Fecal | place: USA: Wisconsin...
GTGATACTATAAAAATTTCAAGGGCTCTAATACTAATTATAGCTTTTATGAATAGGATTAAAATTTCCCGGTAAATATGAATTATTTATATCTCCTTTTGGGGCAGGATTTGATATTTGTATATGATTATCTGCCTGTTGCAGTTCATGATTTGAAACTGTCGTTGAATCATTTGTCTCCTCTACTTTCTTATATACCAAGTTCCACCCATATGGTCTCCCGGTCAAAGGTGAATTATTATCTGGTGAAGATGGTGGATCTATCCATTTCCATTTCCATTCGCCCTTATTTTTAGAATCGTTAGTCTCATTTTTCCTTGTACTTATTTCATTTACATTATAATTAACACTCGGTTTATTCTGTAAAGCTTCACTTCCCTTGACAACAGCTTTTTTCATTTCTTTTTCTTTTATTAATTGCAATAAAGGTGTGTTATCTTCTTGTGCTTCTTTTATTATTTCAAATAGAGTTTTTTTTCTTTTTACGGATGAATTTGCATTTATTTTATCTATTGTATTTTTTTCCTTTTTGGGATTAAATCGATAAAATAATTCCTTTGAAAAATTATTGTATTTATGCTCTTGAATATTATTAATTGAATCATAAAAACTATTTTTATCTATATATATATTATTAAAGAATTCTTCCTTTTTCTTATAGTAATCAATTTTATATGGTAATAAATCCTTAGTATCAATTTTTAATTTTGAATCATCCTCTTTAACGATTCTATTATTCAATATTCCTATAGGAATATCATCATCCAACTCTTCGATAATCCCTTCAATAATTTGATTTCGCAATTCTTCTATTGGATTATTAGAATCGAAATAATTAACGCTTTGTTCAGCTTCGCTTTGTTCAACTTCGATTTCTTTAAATTTTTTATCATCAACCATTTGATTCGATTGGCTCTCTTGGATTAATTCTTTTTGATTCTCATTTGTATCAATATTTTCGAAAAATTGGCTCTCTTGGATTAAATTATTAATAAACTTCTCAGAATCAATTACTTTTTTGTCCCTATGCACATATCTCCCATAATGAAGTATATATGTCACCAAACTCCTAAATGTATATCTAGAATAAGCTTTTTCAATTAAATTTTGATTTACTTTTTTATCTTGTAATTCTTTTTTTATATAAGGAAAAATATATGAATTTTCTTTTTTTCTTAACCATTTATTACGTTTTTCTATAATATATGCTAAGTTTAAAGCACGTTTACATAAAAAATCTCGCTCTTTATCATCTGTAACTTTAGGCGTTTTTCCATCTAGATTTCTAATCTCATCATTTATTGCATTAATGGCTTTTTCTATTACACTTAATGATTGTAAACCCTTAGAATTATTAAAAATAATACGCCTATTATTTATATATTCCGAATATGCATCTGGATGTATATTATCTACATTTTGTTTTTCAATATTTCTTTCAATTTTTCTATTCAACCATTTTAATATTTTGTAGTCTTCCTTTACACTACGGCCGTTAATACTCTTTTTTTGTAACTCATTAGAAAAATCACTTAAAACTTTCTGTGCTTTTTTTAATTTATCTTTTGCCTTTCTTTTTTCTTTATTTGCCATATTTAAACCTCCATAAATAAAAAAATCGAGGGGCATTAAACTCCCCTCGTTCATTACTATTTCAAAAAAAAATTTCATTTTTTTCCATTTTCCCTAATCTTCCTCATATTTTTTTTTACGATGCCTATTCTCCACTTATCCACATAAACAACAATGCCCATCATCTTTACCATAAGTAAAGCTGACAGGCATTTAATTAAAACAACCTATTATTATTTAAATTTTCCAAAGAGCTTTTTGGCTCTGTTATATGAGAAGTTAAATCCTCTTACAGTATCGTATCTCTTGCTTATATAGCCCCATTTATTTTCCATGTTAAGCTGGAATTGATGAAGTAGCTTCTCGTTTCCAATCAATGCTGGCGCGGCATCTGTTGATAGGTTCTCCACAATATAATTGTCTACATCCTTGTAGTCGTCTACCTTGCCATCGGCCACAGCTTGTAAATCATACTTAGCAATCTGATAATCTGGATTTGCAAATACGAATCCAATGTATGCAACTGTTACCGCTACCATGCAGGCTTTAAAGATTGGAAAGTTCCTATTGATTACAGAAACCATCAAGAATGCCAACCACAAGCAAAGCACTGCCAAGAACCAAAGAACAAATAGTCTTAAGAATGTAAGCTGGTAAACTCTAATATACATAACCATTCTCATTGCTGATGATGCAATCATAATGTATGTGCACCCACCGATAATCAAAAGTATCGCCGAAAGTGCCTTTGACCTTTTAAATAATCGAGTACAAATTGACACCATCGCTACATTTAAAATACAAACAGCAAGGAGCTGATAAAATCCCTCGTGCGCGTACTGGGCGTATGAAATGCCCTTTGGCAATCCCATGGAACCTGTAAACAGATACAATACCTGAATCAAGGAGAACACAACATACACTGAACCAATAATAGCTGTAAAGGTAATTGCAATAACAGGATTCACATGCCCCTCTTGCTTTGTTGCAACTTTTACATCGCCTTTATCCAATACATAGGGAACAAGATAAGCAAGTAAAAATCCAAAGACCAATTTAAATCCAATCCCTATAAAATCCAAAAAATTCTCCGGCAAAACAAAGATATCAAATATCTTTTCAATAAGGCTATTAAACACCACGTCAGCCGAACTTAGGAGCAGTAATACAATCAAAAGCACTGGAATGGCACAAAGGATACCGATTCCAACTGCACCAATGTTTTTCTTCTTTTCAGAAGGTGCTTCCCCTTTTTTGCTCTTAATCCATTCAGACATATCATTAAATGGAGCAAAGAGACGCGGTATAGGAGTGAAGACTGCAAGTGCAATTCCTGAAATCCACTCTATAATATTCCAACCAGTTGTATCCATATATAGATACAACATAAAGCTAAAGAATAGCAGGAAAATTGCCAGTGAATCCAACCACAAAAGCACTCCATTAGTTGACATACATTTATGAATGGAAAGTAGCATTAAAGACACAACATAAAACAATCCCAATGTACTGCTACCACTCTTGGATTTAATAAGGCTCAAGCCGTCCTTTTTTCTAAGGAAATGAAGCAATGTCAAAGTGACAAGCATATATATTGGATAAGTAATCGCATCATGATTCTTGTATAAGCAAAAGGTATATATCACAGCAAATATCAACGAAAACAATCCGTATTTTTTAAAAGTATCTGCGTTGCCCTTCTTGACTTGCACCGCAGCCTTATTTGTCATATCCAAATTGTAAGTTGGTCCTGTATAAATGTCACTCATAATAATCTCCTCCTTATGACTCCTGTGAGCCTCCTATATCACCTTCAGTGTCCTCCACAAATTCTAAAATATCTCCGGGCTGACACTGAAGCGCTTCACAAATTGCATCAAGGGTTTCAAGCCTAACGGCTTTAGCCTTGTTGTTTTTCAGGATTGATAAATTTGCTAGCGTGATACCTACCTTGCCCGCAAGTTCCGTCAATCCCATTTTTCTTTTTGCCATCATTACATCTAAATTTATAACTATCATATTGCTCCTAACAAAACTAAATGGTTAAATCGTTCTCCTGCTTGTAGCTAACTGCTCTATCAAATACTCTTGCAAGCACCTTGCTAAGTAGTCCCGCAAAGCCAAATACACCGGCTACTATAACGGCTGCAGGTGTAAAATAAACAAAGCAACGAATAATCTTGATACCTGCGATGATAAATGCAAACGTGCCCATTCGATAAAGGCTTTCAACATTTTGCTTAACAAAACAATCATCCTCAATGACCGTCTTCATCATCCTTCGAAGATCATATAAAATCACAAGAGCTGCACCACCAGCAAGCATTATCGATACAATCGCAAAAGGATAATTATCCAAAATCTTGGCGTACTCTGTGGTATCTCCTAATTGCTCAACTACGCAATTGACTGATTGCCTCAAAGTAAATGGCACGGAAATCTCAATTACTATTCCCACAAAAAAACAAAAATCTAATATCGCCTTTACGAATTTATTCAAACTATTATTCATATTCTCCTCCAATAAATTGTTCTTTAATTAGGTTATAACATTTTATTTTTTGTTTTGCAACAACTTTTTATTGAATCTCGATAAATATTTTCTGATATTCAAAAAATATCTTGCCATCATCACCCTAAAAAAGTGCGCAAAAAAGCCGTACAACCGCCATGGGCTGTACAGCTAAATAAGTCCTATAAAATTTTACAAATCAATAAATTCTATTTCGTCATCTTCATCTAGTCCAACGTGACGACTGCGCCTTCTTGGAACGTTCTCATAGTCAAAATCATCTATATCCTCAAGAACTCTCTTAGAATAATTAGATTTATCTGCTCTTCTATCATCCCTTCGAGTATCTTTCTTTGATTTAGAAGATTTAGGCTTACCATTCTTATGGTTCTTTTCTTCCTCAATTTCTTCCTCAGTTTTCCTAAAGAACACAAACATTGGAAAGAATCTAAAAATAAAGATAGCAAGCACCATAAACAAATGGGTAAAGAATATATTGGTGATTACACCATTGTGCTTAATAAGATACCCGTTATTATATCCGTAAGCGCACATAATCCCAAGATATGCATAGGCAATAAGCATAATTGGCAGGTTATAAAGTGCCTTTTTCATGCACTGCACAAACTCTTTAAAACTTGTATCGAAATACACGAATCTACCAATCATTATTGTAAGGAAATATGGGATAAATGAATCATAATTCTTAGACCCATAGACAAACCTTAAATAGCACAAAATAATTATGGTATAAACCATTGCTATAAGCCTGATTGATGCCATCATATCCCTATCCAAATGCTTTAACCTAACAATCAGATGGTCTAGCAAGGTATTGAACAAGATGGAAGCCACCATAAAGCCCAGCAACAAAAAGTCACTATACTTATCCCAGATGTCTAGATATTTGAAGGTACCCCTTTGAATGCTCAAATATATAGAAAAATATACTGACATAAATCCAATGATGGAAGCGCCTGCAAATATTAATTCGTAAAAACGTTCTGATAGGGAGTAGAACTCCTGCTCAACCTGGCTTTTAACCCTGGCTTTCGATCTGGCAAAAATATAAAAAACATAGTATATCAAACAAAGAGAAACCGCTGCCAGCAAGAAAAAAATTACAAAATCTGGCATTTTAAAATAATGTTTAAAATCTTCTCCGAAATCTATGGACATAATCCTACTCCTATCTCAATTAGTGATGGAACAGACGAAGTCCTGTAAAGCTCATCACCATGTTGTACTTGTTGCAAGTTTCAATTACATTGTCATCTCTTACTGAGCCACCTGGCTGTGCTACATACTGAACACCAGACTTATGTGCTCTCTCGATGTTGTCACCAAATGGGAAGAATGCATCCGAACCTACAGAAACACCTGTAAGCTTATCGAGCCATGCACGCTTCTCAGCCTTTGTGAACTCTGATGGGCGAGTCTTGAATGTCTTAGCCCATACATCATCGCCGATAACATCCTCAAACTCATCACCAATGTAAAGGTCGATTGCATTGTCTCTGTCAGCTCTCTTGATGCCATCAACAAACTCAAGGCCAAGAACCTTTGGAGACTGGCGAAGCCACCAATTATCTGCCTTCTGACCCGCAAGACGTGTACAGTGAATTCTTGACTGCTGACCAGCACCGATACCGATTGCCTGACCGTCCTTTACGTAGCATACAGAATTTGACTGAGTATACTTAAGTGTAATCATTGCGATAGCAAGGTCAATCTTTGCCTGCTCTGTAAGCTCTTTATTGTCTGTAACGATATTTGCAAAGAAATCATCGTTGATAACAAGCTCGTTTCTACCCTGCTCAAATGTGATACCAAATACTTCCTTGCGCTCAAGCTGCTTTGGAACATAGTTTGGATCAATCTCGATTACAGCGTAATTGCCGTTCTTCTTAGCCTTTAAAATCTCAAGTGCCTCTGGCTCGTATCCTGGAGCGATAACACCATCAGATACCTCCCTCTTGATAAGCTTTGCTGTAGCAACGTCACATACATCTGAAAGAGAAATAAAATCGCCGAATGAAGACATTCTGTCAGCGCCTCTTGCTCTTGCATAAGCATTTGCAAGTGGTGTGAACTCCATATCAAGATCGTCGCACCAGTAAATCTTGCGCTCAACATCTGAAAGTGGAAGTCCTACTGCAGCACCTGCTGGGGATACATGCTTAAATGAAGTTGCAGCTGCAAGCCCTGTAGCTTTCTTAAGCTCTGAAACAAGCTGCCAACCGTTAAATGCGTCTAAAAAGTTGATATAACCTGGCTTACCAGAAAGCACCTTAATTGGAAGCTCGCCTTCCTCCATGTAGATGCGACTTGGCTTCTGATTAGGATTACATCCATATTTCAACTCTAATTCTTTCATAATAAATACTCCTAGTCCGCTTGTTACGCTCTCAAGCCTGAAATATGTCTTCGTCGACTAACATGTCTCCTTCGACATATCCTAGAGCTTGATAGCTACAAGCTCATTCTAAATATTATTTACTAATTATTATTTCAATAACTTAACTCAAAATATAAATTTAATATACTCTAGTCTATCGCTCTTATTTATTTTTATTAATTATTCTAGTCTCATAATTACCAGTTGCAATATCGATATAGCGTACAAAAAGCGATACCTTGTTGTCCTCATTGAGGTTAGTCCAAAGCATGTTTGTGAACTCATCAATGTCGCCTGAAATTTCTACTGGTGTAGGCTCGCCTTCATAAGAAGGAAGTGGATTTCCATCATTCATGTAAGTATGAATAAAACGGCCAGAACCAGCCTTAGGGTTTGAATAATCAAAGGTGTATCTATTGCAAGAATCAGAATCACCCATGTTAGATTTAAGAATAGACATTACATAACCGAACTGTCCATTTTCTATGTGAAGAAGACCTGAAATACGAGGTGTGAAATTAGGACCATCTGGCTCAAACTCACGTCTGCGAAGTGACTGCTCAAATGTCTCGCCAGCCTTCATGTAATCATAAATTGTGTCAGTCTGATCACCGTTAGTAACGATTGTGTCGTTGCCAAGCACGCGAACTGGCGCATAAATGATAAGACTTGGGTCAGTAAGCTTTGATGGGTCAAAGGCCTGTGTTCTAATGCCCTCACCGTCCTCTACGAATATTCTGTTTCGAGAATTCTCAGAACGTCCCATAATAAAATAGGCAGCGACAGCCTTGGTACCATCTGATGATTTACCAATGACAATGCCTCTGCCCGGATAACTGGTTTCTGATAACTCTTTTGCTAAAGATTTTACTACCATGGGTTCCTCCTTAATACATACAATTTCCGAAAAAATTATAAACGAACCCATAGTCCCATGTCTACTATAAAATTGAATAACTATTCATATACAACAACAGATATATATGGAAAAATTTACTTTAATACTTAACCCTTAGGTTGTTTTGTTAAATACATTCATCATGTCTGAAGTTGAAACTTCGAATGAACCTTTATTGGTATAAGCCTTACGACCTGTAATATCAGAAAGCTGTGCGCTTGCATATGTGTTGGTCATAGAAGCCTTGGTGGCCACCTGATAAGCATAGCTGCCTGTACCATTAAACAAATCCTTTACGTAAGTCATGTTGGCCTTTTCCTTAAGGAAATCCTCATCAACGTTAAGGTGATTATCCTTATCGATGGAAATACCTGCCTTGCCAAGGGTCTGTGCAGTCTTTGCAGAAATGGTAACCATACCTGCAACCTGAGTAAGGACTCCAGTGCTGCTGTTCTTCTGACCACTATCTACCAAATCATTGTAAGACTCTGTGAACTTCTTGATGGCATCATAAATCTTGTCCTTATCGTAATCAGATGTTACGTTGCCATCCTCATCCTCTGTCTCAACCTTTTCCCAGATACTATTTTTATCCTTTGCAAGCAGTGCGTCAGCTGCCTTGCTAAGACTTGCTGTATCATTTCTAACTGAGTTGAGATTTGCAGTCTTTTCAGGTGACTTAGAAAGCTTGTCGGTGATGCTATTGCCATCAGCCTCAAGCTTAGTATAGTAAGCCTTAGTCAACTTACCATAAGCACCGGATTTAATTAACGCCAAATCTCCAAGGGAATTGCCAAACCCAAAAGTATTGGTAGTTTTATCGTTGTTACCACCAAATAAAGAGAATATTGAATTGTTTCCGAAAGAATTAATTGTTAAAGACATAAACATCACTCCTTTGATATATAAAACCTGGAACCTCCTTGTTCCTATGCCTAAAACTAAATTATCTTGTGAGGATTGTAATCCCTTCCCACAAGAAATTACACTTATACTTGATATTATATTACTACAGATATGTGAAGTAATAATGAATAAGAACTTACCAGATATTCAAGTTGTGGGTTTTATTGGTGCAAATGAAGGCGCCAATAAAATCTGACTCTCATTTCATTCAAGTCAGACTACTTTCTTGAACTCAGTTCAAGAAAGTATCCTATTACGGAATTAATTAATTCCTACATTCTTACAGGGATATTCTGCTCAGCCAAATATTTCTTCAAGTCCATGATTTCAAGCTCTTTATAATGGAATAAAGATGCTGCAAGAGCTGCGTCTGCACCACCAATTGTAAGGGCATCAGCAAAATGCTTCTTTTCTCCTGCTCCACCAGATGCGATAACAGGAATATTTACAGCTGAAGAAATCATTGATGTAATTTCCAAATCAAAACCTGCCTTTGTACCATCCTGGTCCATAGATGTAAGGAGAATCTCACCGGCGCCAAGCTTTTCTGCTTTAACAGCCCATTCAACTGCATCTATACCACAATCCAAACGACCTCCGTGCTTGAAAATGTTAAATCCGCTTCCGTCAGCACGCTTCTTGGCATCAATAGCAACTACAACGCACTGGCTACCAAATTTATCTGCGGCATCAGAAATAAGTTTAGGATTGTCTATTGCTGCCGAGTTAATAGAAATCTTATCAGCGCCCTCTCTTAAAAGCGCTCTAAAATCGTCAACTGTACGGATTCCACCACCAACAGTAAACGGAATAAACACCTGCTCTGCAACGCGACGCACCATATCAACCACAGTGTTACGCTGGTCTGAGCTTGCTGTTATATCAAGGAAAACCACTTCATCTGCCCCAGCCTTGTCATAGGCTGCCGCAATCTCTACTGGGTCTCCCGCATCTCTTAAATCTACAAAATTTACGCCTTTTACAACCCTGCCATCCTTTACGTCCAGGCAAGGGATAATTCTCTTTGTGAACATATCTGTCTCCTTTATCTGCCTTCCCCTGAGGGGAAGGTGATTGATGAAGAGTAATTTCTCCAATATTTTTTCCCCTCATCCGGCCTTCGGCCACCTTCCCCCGAGGGGGAAGGCTAATATGGCTTCCCCTTGAGGGGAAGCTGTCAGCGAAGCTGACTGATGAGGAGAACTATTATCATTTTTCTATATTGCTGCAAAATTCTCCAATATCCTTAACCCTACAGAAGATGACTTCTCCGGGTGGAACTGGCATGCAAATACATTGTCCTTCTCTACTGATGCATGAATATGGCATCCGTACTCAGTTGAGGCTGTGACAATAGCAGGGTCCTTTGCCTCAAGATAATAAGAATGAACAAAGTAAACAAAGGCACCCTCGTTGATACCCTCAAATAATCTGCCCTTGTTTGGGAAGTCTAAAGAGTTCCATCCGATGTGTGGCACCTTCAGTCCTGGTGCATCAGGGATACGCTTAACCTTTCCCTCAAGGATGTGTAATCCCTCAACTCCCTGTGACTCTGCACTTTCGTCAAATAAAAGCTGCAATCCAAGGCATATCCCAAGGAAAGGCTTGCCGGTCTGGACGTATTCCTTAATGGCCTTGTCTAGCTCGTATTTCTTAAGATGCCCCATGGCATCAGCAAAAGAGCCGACCCCTGGTAACACCACACGGTCAGCTTTTTCAATTACACTAAAATCCCTGGTGAGGATAGTTTCCTCACCAAGGATTTTGAATGCCTTCTCTACACTTTTAATATTTCCTGCGTCGTAATCAAGTATTGCAATCATAAATCTGGTAAACCTAAGCTTCTTAGCACCTTTCTAAGCTCTATTGTATAGTAATGTCTGTTTGGCTGATTATAAATAGCTAATGCATCTTCAGCAGTCAATCCAAATCGCTCTGAAAGCTGGCTGACAAAGTTCTGGTAATAAGCATCATATTGCTCAGAAATACCATATTCAACTGCATCATCTTTATATTTCTCATAGCGGCCAACGCCCTTAATTAATGAATCCAATGCATAATTGTATCTCTCGTATTGGATAAATGCATTGTACTCATCCTGGCATTGCTGCAAATCAGCCAAGGTTCTGGCCTGATTTCTAAGAAGCAGTACCTTTTCGTCTGTCAAAGAAAAACCATTGACCTTTTCATAAGCACCAATGTAATCACCTGCGGCAAAGAGCTCTTCTGCCTGGGCCACGTGACGCTTCAAACCTGTAAAGGTCATTCCAACCATAACCACACCAATTATTGATATAGATAATACCAAAAATGTTGCAATAATGGAAATAGGAATTTTTGGAGAATTATCTGGCTCCTTTGGTTTCTTCTCTTTTTTAGGCTTTGGCTCCTTAGGTGGTTTAGGCGGTTTCTCCTTCTTCTCCTTCTTAGGCTTTTCCTTCTTTTCTTTTTTCTTTTTCTTTTTGTCCTCTGGAGCTTCTGCACCTTCAGGAACTATTGGATTGCCATCCTCGTCGTAGGTAATCTCTACTGTGGATGCAGCCTTCTTGGCAGCCTCCGCCTCGGCCTCGGCTATATCATCCTCATCAGGGGCACCAAACACAATAAGTGCCAGCTTTGCTAAAAAGCCTCCCTTCTTGTCGCCCTTGGCCTTTTTATCTTTCTTTTTCTTGCGACCTTTCTTGCCAGATTCTTCATCGGCTGAATCTCCCTCCTCGGCAGATTCATCAATCTCAGCGCCTTCTTCAGCGCCTTCCTCGTCGCCATTTAAAATAGACTGAATATCAAGTAAATCTTCGTCGTCACCATCTAAAATATTATCTAAATCTAAATCACCCTCACCAGATAAATCAGGCTCCTCGCCGTCGCCAAATTCCAAATCATCCAAGGCATCCATTTCATCTGGAAGAAATTCCTTCATGGAATCATCTAAAGGATCATCCTCAACTTCACCTGTAGCATCATCCAATGAAAATCCAAAATCATCTGAAGAGTCCTCATCTGCAGTTTCTGATGACATATCAAGCAAATCATCTAATGACAAACTGTCATCATCTGACTGTTCACCTTCATCATCCTCCTGTAAAAATGCAGACAAATCAATCTCCTCATCCTCATCTGGAAGGGAAATTGGCTCATCTCCAGTAATGCTGCTAGCTGGACTTTCTTCAGAAGCTGATTCTATATCAAAAAGATTCTCCTCAGCTGATTCTTCATCAGGTATATCTTCAGGTTCCTGAACTTCAACTGATTCCTCTTTAGAAGTGCTTTCCTCGTCTAACTGACGCTTTGCATCGGAAACTTTATTATTAATGTTATCAAGCAAAGCATCTACAACATTTTCTGAATCCGGAAGCTCACCAGTCTCCTGGAATCTTCTTTCTTCGTCATCTATCTCCTGCTCAAAAGCGGAAATAAAAGCATCTACATCGTCTGTGTCTAACTCTTCTTCAAATTGACGCAAAAAATCCTCCTCAGAAAGAACCTTCCTGAGGTAAGGATGTGAGCTTTTAGTCTGTGCCTGTTGTACGTCGATACCAGTAGCTGTAAAGAAATCCTCATCAGGAGCCACAGCTTTGCGGCTCTCAACCACCTGACGAGATTTTCTCTCAACGTCTTCTTGTACCTGTTCTGCATCAGTCTTAGCCTTGTTTATTGAATTAAGTAGTCCATCTAAGTAGTCCTCTGACTGAGACATGGTTATCCCCCTTATTTAATAAAGGGGCATGCTAAGCACACCCCATTAATCTTATAATTTATTTGCCGTTTCTAGAGTCCTCGTATTTAGCTACAAGATCATCAACCACAGCAATCAATTTGCCGATTTCTGGCTTTGTAAGCTGTGCGTCAGCACCAAGGCTTTCGCCTTTACGTCTAATCTCTTCATTGATAAGTGATGAGAAGATAATAACTGGAATATTCTTAAGTGTGTCGTTTTCCTTTACAAGCTTGCAAAGTCTGTGTCCATCCATGAGAGGCATTTCGATATCGGTAATAATAAGGTGCACATCGTCAAGAACTGTGCCAGCCTTTTGATATTCGCAAAGCTTATCCCATGCTTCCTGTCCATTCATGTTTACATTAAGTGAAGAGTAACCTGCCTTCTTTAAGCACTCTACGATAAGCTTTGAAAGAAGTGGTGAATCCTCTGCAAGCATGATAGGTGATTTACTTCTATCTCTCGTCTGATAGTCATCCATATCAGAAACCTTAAGACCAGTCTCTGGGTTGATATCAGTAACAATCTTTTCGAAATCAAGGATAACAACAAGTCTATCCTCTAACTTGATAACACCTGTTGATACGCCTGACTCATCAGAACTTATTGTTGCATCTGGCTTTATAATGTCTTCCCAAGATACACGATGAATTCCAAGTACCTCATCAACATGGAACGCTGTGTTCAAGCTGTTGAAGTTAGTAATGATAAACAAACCATCGTTTTCAGGCTCTTCTGTAATATTCAAACATTTGCGAAGAGAAATGACAGAAATCATAATATCTCTAGGCATGAAAATTCCTTCAATACATGGGTGAGCATTAGGCAATGGAGTAACCTGTTGATATAACAAAATCTCCCTAATCTTAGCAACGTTGATGCCATAGAAATTCTTGCCAACCTTGAACTCAAGTACCTCAAGTTCGTTAGTGCCCGATTCCAATAAAATATTAGTATCCATGCAAATCTCCTCTCACTAATAAATCAATATTTGATTTATAATTTTGTCCCTCTTGTTGTGTCGCCGTTAGCAACAAAAAGTGCTAACGATGATATATTATCAACTGACGAATTACTGCACAAGAACACCAGCACTAAGTTCTTGCTAACACCAGCTGCCAGTATACCATCAAAATTCGCTAGGTCATTTGATAATGGTGTAAACTGTGTCGATGACTTTTCCTTGCCATTTACGGATAGGCTATAGCTGTTTCCTTTATATTTAGAAAAATCAACAGAGCTTGTTGTAGTATTAGTGGCTTTTAAGTTTAGCACCACGTACTGCTTGCCCTTTGACTCGGTCAAAATAAAGCTTGATGAAGCCTTGTACTCAGGTGAAACCTTAAAATCAATCAACTCAAATTCAACCCCTTCTATATTTATAGCAGAAGTCAATGAATAACTTGTGTCCTCAGAAGGATTAGCCGCTTCCTCCTGAACTTCCTCTGCTGAAGGAGTAATAGGTTGACCAGTCTCTGGATCCACCTCAACCTCAGGATTTTCTTCCTGAATGTCATTTGATTCTTCTACTTCGACCTTTTGTACATCCTCAAGCTCTCCCGGTTTAACTCTAGCATTTGCAATGCCAGTAGTTTGGTTCTTATTGAACTTGGAAACGGTCTTTGAAGCATATAATGTAATGATAGCCTCCTCTTCCGTGGTCATGGTGTATAACGCTTCGCCACAACCTGTGAAAGAAATGGAGAAAAGCAACACACAAAATAAAAGTAAATTTCTTTTAATTTTCATGTCTGCTCCCTGTAAAATAAACTAATCATTAATGGTATGTTAGCATTAATATGTGTATTGTTCAACAGAAAAAATCAGAAAATTCTATGAATTTTTGTTGATTTTTGTATCTTTTGCCAAGGACAATTCAAACCAAAATTCCACACCATTTTCTTGATTTTCCACACCAAACTTTTCATGTAGCAAATCCATTGTAGCTTTAACAACCGAAAGACCTATTCCACTTCCGCCATATTCGCGGCTGCGGGCCTTATCAGCCTTGTAAAACTTCTCCCAGATTCGCTTTATATCCTTCTTTGCAATGTTGTTTCCTGAATTGAATACACTAATTCGAACTTTTCCTTTTTTTACAAAATCATAGCGAACATTGATAATGTTCTCGTTCAAAACATAGTGAATAGCATTACTTATAAAATTGGTAATAACCTGCTCCACCAAGAATTCATCGGCGTGAACAATACAATCCTGTTTATTAATAAACGAATAGGTAATTCCCTGCGCTTCAAAATTAATCTTGTTGCTATCAACTACACTATCGATCATCTCGGTAACGTTAAAGTCAACCAAATCCATATTCATCTGGCCAACCTCAAGCTGGTTAAGAATCAGCATTTCTCGAACCAGACGGTTCATCTTGTTGGCCTCGTCGATGATGATATCCAGATAAATCTGGCGACTGTTTTCATCATCCATTATGCCTTCCTGCAAGCCCTCAGCATAGCCTTGGATAAGGGCAATTGGAGTCTTAAGCTCATGGGAAACATTTGAGACAAATTCCCTTCGCATATTCTCCGTCTCTTCCTTTAATTCCAAATCATGCTTCAAGCTTTCGTTAGCCTGTTGAAGCTGCTCAATGGCTCGTTTAAGAGTTGTTGCCATTTCATTAACATGCTCTCCTAAGTCGTCCATCTCGTTGTATATGGCCTGAGGCTTGTATTTCACCTCAAAATCAAAATCAGAGATACGCTTAGTTATATCAATTATCTTGAAAAGTGGCTTTGAGAACCATGAAATTGCAAAATGACTCATACCAATGCTTAATACTATAGCTATTAGCGCCATATACATGAAAAAGCTGTTGGTAACAGCCGCATTCTTTTCTAAGGAAGCCACTGAACTTTTCATAAAAATAGTATTTCCGTCAGGAAGAAGCCCTAGGAGAACCATATATACGTCCTCAGAGCCTGGATATTTTTGAGTAAAAATCGTGTAGTCGTCTGTTTTTGTAATTAGCTTAATGGGTTCTTTATTAGAAAGCCTTGAATAATTAAGCTGACCAACTAGCAACTTTGAATCAAAGTTCGTAGAAACAAGTGCTTCGCCACTAGAGGAGGTAATAATTCCAGAAACAGAATAGAAATCAAAAAGTGATGCTGTCTCTGACATATTACTATCGCCGTAAAGCTTGCCTTCATCGCACCTAGTAGATATTTTATTGTAGAGATTTTTTAAATCTGAACGTTTTTCAAAAATATAATAATCGCCTAAAAAGCAAGATGATAGCACGCTAATCACTGTTAGCGAAGCAAGAATGATTGCGGCTATCAATCCCACAATTTGGCGATTAAGTTTGTTAGACCTTTGCGTCGACTTCAAATTTATACCCCATGCCCCAAATAGTCTTAATGTAGTTTCCCTTATCATCAAGCTTGCTGCGAAGCTTCTTTACATGGGTATCTATGGTTCTGGCATCTCCAAAATAGTCATAGTCCCACACATGATTGAGAATCTTTTCTCTAGAAAGAGCAATGCCTTCGTTGTTGATGAAATAATATAATAGCTCGAATTCTTTGACAGAAAGCTCAACAGGATTTCCATCGTTGGTAGCAACATGTGCATCAACGTCAAGCTGGATACCACCTGCTTCCACAACCTTTTTGCCAAGAGAATCGTCTGAGCTTCTACGAAGGACAGCATTTACTCTCGCCATAAGAATCTTTGGAGAAAATGGCTTGTTAATGTATTCATCTGCTCCCAGCTCGAATCCATTAAGAACGTCATTCTCTTCGCCCTTAGCTGTTAGCATCAATACAGGAATGGAAGATGTTTCTCTAATCTCTTTAAGTACTGCGAAACCATCTACCTTCGGCATCATAACGTCTAATATGATAAGCGAAATATCGCTATCCATATAAAACATATCCAACGCCTGCTCCCCGTTCTCTGCTTCAACTACCTCGTAATCCTCTCTTACCAAGTAATCCTTGATAAGTTTCCTCATACGGCTTTCGTCATCAGCCACAAGAATTTTGTTTTTAGACATAACACCAACCCCATCCTTGAAATAATTTTTTAGTTGTTCTCTATATCACCAATCGACTTCTCTCGCTCATCAAGCTCTCGCTCTCTATCATTAAGCTCCTTCTCCTTCTGCTCAAGCTCCTGCTTCCAAGAAGAAAACTCGTTGGTAATAGACTCTTTGTAATTGAGTATGTTTGGGCTGTTTATAGTGGAATTGATATAAAACATGCCGCATACACACACCAATAAAGTAAGACTGATAATCAATAAAATACTATTAATTACCCTAAGCCTGTTGTACTTGGAATCCGGATGAGAATATCCATCTCGCTTTTGAGGTACAACCGACCTGTTTACGACATCTTTTGACTCTGAAGTAGTCTGGCTATCATCAGCTGACTTGTCATCATCAGAATCAAGACTATAAACCTCTGGAATATCCGATGGACTAAAAGTACCTGAATCTAGAAGATTCTGCCTAAGCTGATTTAAAAACCCCATCCCAATATCAGTAGAAAACAATCGCTGATTAAGAAGCTTCTTATATACAGTAAGTACTCCATTCTCGTCGGCGTTTTTCAACTGGCCGATGACATACTCAACTGCTTTAAGCTCTTTGGCTGCCTTTTTGGCACTATTCTCATCATCGAAGATATATCCACCAATATTATATTTAGCCATAACTTTCCTTTTTGAATCAATTGTATAAGATTATTTTAGCAATTTAGTTCACAAAAATCTAGAGTATTGAAGTATTATTTGATTTTTATTCTATATAATCCACAGATGGAAATTATCACACCTGCCAATGTAATAAGTGTTGCAAACCATAGAGCCACGCTGATGTTGATGACTCCAATAATCATTCCGCCCAAAAGGCTACTAATCAGATTGCTGACAGTAATTGCGATAGTGACAAAGGCTTGGCCCTTAACGGCATTTTTAGCATCCATAATCTCATCAACATAGTGAACGGATGCCGGAATGAATAGTGCGAAGGCTCCAGCCTGAAAAATCATACTAAAGTAAAGCATTCCCACCGTATTGGCTATTGCTGTAAAGAATATTTTAATTAGGAAAAATACTCCGGAAGCTGCAAGCAAATCTCTAGTCCTAAATCTATCCTTAAGCTTGTTAAAGAAAATCATTGCAGGAAGCTCCAAAATGGCAGCAAATGCAAGCAAACCGCCATTGTCCGCCTCATCCCCTCCTGCATATGTTGTAATCTCATAAATAAATGTATTAATCAATAGATGCCCGAAAATAAAGCAAACTACACCTAGCAAGAAGACGAAAAACATCTTGTTCTCACTAACAAATGTCTTGATTCCTTTAATACTAAAGGTGTCATCAGTGTGCCTTGCTTCAAATGGATCAAAGCCACCATCAACGTTTACGCCTGATTTTTTAAGCTGAAATGTTATCCATAAAATGGCAAAAATGAAAAGTCCTGTGCAAATGAAGCCAAAACATGGTGCCACATTTGGAGACAAATGCTTCATAAGTGTTCCAGCCAAAAGGCTCATTATAAAAAAGCAGAAAGAGCCACTTGCTCTAGCAAAACCAAAGTTCATCTTGATTCCATGGTCCTGGATGTAAAAGTTTAAAGAATTCAAAAATGGCTGCATTACTGTTGCCACCATTGCTCCTACTAAGAACGAAAACCCTGTAATAAAGTTCGACTCTCTCGAGCCAATTCCAACGAGCAAATCAACCCCAAGAATAATACCAAGAACAAACAAAACATCTATCACATTAATTCTTGGAGAATTATCTACCTGAGTTGAAATTATCTGTTGGATAAATGCAGCAAAAAAATAAGCAAAAGCAAACAAAAATCCTATAGATACAGGTGGGAATCCCTTATTAGATAGGTAAGCATTGCCCATGCTGATACAGCAGCAAACTATCATCCAATAAAGTCCTTGAGCCACAATATATCCCACATTACATCTAAATTCTAATGATTCTTTAAACTTCTCTATCATGATGCCTCCTTAGTATATGTAGTAACTATATGAACAATATCTTCTATGTTGTTGAAATCGAGTTTATATAATACAATTATAGGACAAGTTATTGTACCAGAAAGGATAATGTTATGTTTAAGAAATTATTAAAAGCTATTCTACTATTTTTCCTTGCTTTAGTGCTAATAGTAGTAGGCTATGTTGCCTATCTGTTCTTAAGCTACCATCGTATCGATGACAATACCAAGACAGATATAGCATCAATCGGCTCACCTGAGCCTCAGATTAAAGCAGGTCAAGAATATCGCATTGCTTCTTCTAATGTGGGATTTGGCGCCTACTCCGATGATTATTCATTCTTTATGGATGGCGGCACAGAATCCTGGGCATTTTCTAAAGAAGCAGTTAACGACAATATAAATGGTTCCATTGACGTCCTTTCAGACATCAATCCTGACCTTATGATACTTCAGGAAGTGGACATTGACGCTACCCGAAGCTATCACGTGAATGAAAAGGATTTGATACTTGATGGCCTTTCTAAAAAAGGTTTTAACAATATCAGTAATACATTTGCACTAAACTATGACAGTGGCTTTTTATTCTATCCATTTAATCAGCCTCACGGCAAAACAAAGGCTGGATTACTTACAGTGTCAGACTTCGAAATAAAGGAAGCAACACGTCGCTCCCTCCCAATCGAGGAAGGCATTTCAAAGTTCATTGACCTTGACCGTTGCTACAACAAATCCATTATCGATATGGATAACGGCAAGAAGCTTGTGCTCTACAATGTGCATTTATCTGCTTACACAACCAATCCTGAGACCTCCAACAATCAGGTCAAATTGCTTAACGAGGATATGGCCAAAGAAGCAGCTGCAGGCAACTACGTAATCGCAGGTGGTGATATGAACAAAGATGTCTTGATAGACTCAGCAGCATATTTTCACACAACAGGTACAGAAAACTGGGCCAAGCCATTTCCAGAAGATTACTTAAGTGCCGGACTAAAGCTAGTTAAACCAATTGACGAGGCGAGCCCTATACCATCTTGCAGAAACGCTGACAAGCCATATGCCGATGATTCATTTGTAATCACAATCGATGGCTTTATCGTCTCTGATAATGTGGAGGTAACGGCTGCAAACGTTTATGACAACCAGTTTAAGTACTCTGACCACAATCCAGTCTATATGGACTTCGTATTGAAATAATTAAGCTTTTCGCTTGGAATTTCTCGAACTAGTTCCACAAAGCTTATCAACTGATTTGATGATTTCCTGAATCTCAGGTAGGTAGTGCTCATGCTCAGTCATGAGCCTATCTATTTCATCTCTTTCTTCTTGAACAATTCTACGGTGATCGTCTAAGCGGTCACGAATCTTCTTGCGACGCTGCACAAGTCTATGTCTACAGTCAGCCATGTCCTGCTTGTCCACAAGAGCATTTACCTGATTAAGCCAAATCTTGTCGTCAGCAAGCCCAAGGCTTCCAAGAATTCTCTCCAGCTTACCATTATAAAATTCCAAATCGTCGTTGTGTTGAATATACCTTTGCTGGTCTCTCACTTTGTCGGAATATTGCTCCCAGATATACTGTAACTCCGCCGAGTTCTTAACGTGGTACTTGTCCTTTGAATACTCCACACTGTTGGTGACATTCACATATTTCATACGCTCAACATTAAGCATGCTAATAGCTTGATTTAGGTGAACAAGGGCGACACGATTATCCCTAGTGATAGTGTTTTGTCTAAGGAAAATAATAAATCCACTTGCTGCACAGATAAACAACACTATAAAAGCCCACAAAGATACATCAGCTTTGAAATTGTTGTAGACCAAAATCAGCAAAAATAACAGAGTTGTAAATGAAACCAAAATCGCCATGGCCATGCGCTTAAAGAGCTTGTTTTGAGATGAAAGGTCCTCTCTTTCAATTTCCCATCTACTCTTTTCCCCTTCCAAATATGAAAGGTTGCGCTTTAGCTTGGACTGATATATCTCGTCTGACCTAAAGCGATTGATTATATCTGGCATATCTTCTTCCTCGGAAGAAATAACCTCAAACTGTTCCTCAGAAATATTACGAGTGATTGTTCTGGCATCTAAAATATTGCGTTCCAATTCGCATATACGTGCCGCAGTGTTACGAAGCTCCTTGGCCTCGTTCTTTGGCAAATTCTCGATTGCCTTGATATCGTTAAGATACCTTGTAACAATGCGATACTCGGTCTTTTGCCTTTCCATCTCCTTGGTAGAAGAAATAATCTGCTCGCAGGAATCCAAAATATACTGCTCAAGCTTTTTAGGATCCTCCCAGCTGTCAATTCCTTCTATCTGATTATATACGCGATTAAATGCGTCATCGATTTTGGCTGCTCTAAGTTCTTTTTTCTTTTTACGATTTGTAAAAATTCCCATAGATATTCTCCCCAAAATTAGATTCTACAAAGTTTAATGTATTCTTCTTTCCAATTTGAGATAACGTTTTTAATTGTCTCTTTGGATTCTGCGCTGTTACCATCTGAAAATACAAGTCCATTTATGGCACTGTCAAATCCAACTATATTTTCATTAGACGATGCATTGGAAACAATCTTTAGGACCTCGTCCACATCGTCCTTGGAAACCTGATATTTGTTAACGAACTCATCAAAAGCTGTCTTATCACCACTGCATCTAGTTGCATAAAGCAAGCAAAACAAAGTCTGCTTCTTTTGATTCTTCTTGTAGCCTTCATCAAAGCATCTGCAGGCCTCATCGAAAAAGAAAAGCCTTGCAAAAGCAACTCCAAGATTGTGGTAAACATCGCCTTCCACAACTCTTGGCAAGTCTCCCACCACATCATCGGAAAGCAAAGTCTCATACTCGTAGATAGCATCAACCAACTTTTCTGATGCAATAAGCCTATCAGCTCTAAGCTTCTTTCGCTCAGCCTCAGACTTGTTCTCGAAGGTGGATATAATACCAAGCAAATCCTTTATCTCCTTGTTGGATGCGTAGCCATTGGCATTTAAAATGTGACCAACAAATATATGCAAAGGCGAATTGTTTTGAACCAATCCCATAAGCTCAGTTGAAAGCTGTGGCATCTTGAGCTCTCTGCCAATCCAATTGCAAAGCTCTGCGCTCATAAGCTTGGTAGAAAGCAGATAAACATTGTTGAGCATGTAATAGCTAAGCTCCTCTAAAGAGTAGACATTAAGGGATGCCTCCTCAATATAGTAAGGACTAGCGGCTATTGAGTTTTTGCAGTAAATTAATGTACTCATATGAACCCTACTTTAAAGAAATAGTATGTTCCCAGCATTTGCCGGAAGATGGAGAAATCTCTCCAAAGCCTAAATCCGTAATTACGATAGCCACCGCAACATCGGAAACAGGACTCGCCTCTATGCGAAGCCTTGTAGTGCGATTCTCTCTAGGCGGCATATCTGATAGTTCTAGAACCTCTGTGTGAGCCTCCCTAGACTCAGGTCGTTGGATATAGAACTCGATTTCCGGCTCCCCGTCAAGGATAACCTCGCACTCTCCCTTAACATCGTACCAGCTTTCGCCAGCATCTATTAAAGTGAAAAATTTCATTACATTATTTTCTAAAATCTTGATAGAAAGATTAAGCTTTAAATCATTGTCGCCAATATAGATAAACGGCCAGTCTCTCTTGCCATCCTTGGTATAGCCAGCATAGCAAGCTCCCTTTGAGTAAAGGTTCTTTCCAAGAAATACTTTGCGGCCTTTGCAAAGTCTGGTAAGACTAGACTTCATCCACTCACCATCAAAACCATTTCCCACTAGATAAACCGATGAAAAAAGATTACTTCCAAAGGTATCAGCAATTATCCTGTCAAAGGCTTCATCCCTGTTGTCGCCAAGGTCGCCGTGATTAACCACATCAAGGGTAATAAGCTGCGGTCTAGTGGTCTGATTACGGTTGAGTACACAAGAAACCATATTGGAACCACTGTAATCAAAAAGTGCCACATTATACAAAAACAGCTCTGGCTTTTGAGAAAGTGCATAGTGATAAAAGCACTCGTTTCTATCTATAAGCATTAGCCTGTCGGCAGGAATAGAAAGGCTTGAAATAATGTAGTTCATAAGCTCCATCACTTCAAGGTTGACCTGCTCCACACAGATAATAAGCTTTTCGATATCACCTAGGGCAGCCATGGGACCAGGAATTGAAAACAGCTTATTGAAATATATAACCATCAGTTCTCTGGCCTCGTAGCCTGTTCCATCCACAAAGACCTCTTCATTTAATAGGGCCTTCTGGAATAAATCCTCCACAAGCTCAGCTTCCTTTAATCGGCTCTTCTTAATGGCATCATCGCCAAAAAACCACTGTCCCACACCAACTCGCTTGGCAAGTTCCGTAGGTATAGAGTAATTCTCCTCGCCGAGAATGGTACTGACTGTAACCGGCTCTTCCATATTTGATTTGTAAATACTAAGCACTGTTTGGCTCTTATTAATATCTATGCCAAGATATGCTCCATCAGAACTACTCATATTGCCCCTCTAAACTAAACTGTAGTAAATAAACTTTTGGTAACTGCATCAAGCCCCTGATACCTTTTGGCATCAGCTGCAAGCTCGGCGTAGTCGTTGTATAAAAGACTTCGGGAAATGTTGTTCATCAAAGCGAATCTACCCTGTGAAACATCATTTTCCTGACTCATTACCATGGTATCCTTCTTAAGAGGATCCTCAGAAAGCTCGTCACAATAAATCTCGTAACGAAGCTCATCGCCGAAGAACAGGATGAACTGCTTGACGTAAAGGCCGTCGTACATTTCTATCATATCCTCTTCCTCTGGGTCATTTCCGTTGATTGCATAAGTAATCACTACGGATTTACGTTTTTCTGTATTAATCTCGATAAACTGCTTGTCATACAAGTGATACTTGATTTTCAGCCTCTCATCACAGTTTGCAAAGAAACCAAAATATTGATTTCTAAGAATAGCATCTGCCAAAAGAGCATCCAACATATTCATGTCATCCTCATCTAATGACTTTGAAGTACATAAATACTTGAGAAGCGCAATCCTCATGCTCTCGTTGACATTAAGTGCCTTCTTGTATCGATTATAGATATATGCAAATATCTCCTCAGGAATCTGTACATCCTTTGAAAGATACTCGTGAGCTTGGTATGTAAGGAACGCCTCCACAATCATCTTGTTGTTGCGACGAGAAATGTAAGCATCAAAAACTTCCATTATTCCCTCACAAAGGAAATCTCGATAAAGCACCTGAGTAATAATGCGCTCAGCAAACTCAACAATATCATCCCCACGTTCATATGCCTCCTTAAATAAAGGCATCATTGAATCTGTAGGCCCTACGTAAAAACGAATTAGATAATGCAATATATCTGAGGCCAAATAGCCGTCAGCCGCAAGCTTTGCGCACATGACAATAAGGAAGTCATCCGGCTCATCAGGTGTCTCGTTAATAAAATACTGACAAATCTTTCTAGTAACCTCAGGCTTAAGCTTTGTGGCGTTGGTATTCTTAAGCATGTAAAATGCCTCGTCGTATTTGCTTCTAAGTACAAACACCTCAATAACCGCCGCAACAACCTCAGCCTTAAGAGACTTTAAGTCCGCCTGATGCATAAAGTGCTTTTCGATAATGGACTCCTTGTCGTGAAACTTAAGTACATCAATTATCTTTGGATACAAAGTGCTCAGATAATCAGGTGAAATCTGTCTTGAATCCAAAAGCATCTCAGCAGCCTCAACATCAGCCTCCGTAGACTGCGACATATCGGTCTTGCTACTAAAATCAGAAAGAGCAAAGGACATGTTAAGTGATGTCAGGCTCTTAAGGTTGTCCATGTAAGAGCCTGCATCCAAAATGTCCTCTATAAAATATGCAGAATCATCCACATACAAATAGCCATCGTCCGTCTCTAAAAATACCACTGGCTGACTGCCTATGTATGGCACATACGCCTTGTGATTAGAAACATTGGCAATAGTAGGCGCCTTAAATTCCTCGTGATACAAGAAAATCCTGCGAACATTGGAGCTTATAACAGCAACCTTTTTCTTGAATACAAGCTCTGAAATAAGGCGAGCCACCTCTTTATCAAAGATACCAAGCTCCATAAGACGCTGATAGCAAACAGCCAAATTGTCATCGAGTCTGCCAAGCTTAAGCTGCTCTAAAGCAAAGGTCTCGATAGCCGACTCGTAGTGCTGATAAGTGTTGTTATCGTCATTGCGATGCAAAATAATATTGGCGTATAGTAGCGCCTTTTTCTCGTAAGACAAGTCGTTGTTGTACTTGAAAAACATTGTCAAAATCTGTGGAAGCTTATCCACTGAGTATTCAGGAAGGGCATCCATATATGCCTCAAAGATACCTGACACATGCAAGTTGGCATCAATAGCCATCTGAAACCACTTAAGGAATCGCTCATCAGTATATGGCGCCTTTAGCAAATAAGTAACTATAGCTAAAAGCAGCTTCAAATCTGGATATGCCTCGTAGCAGGCATCCAAAATAGAAAGCATTCTAAAATCAAACTTGCGCTCAGTCTCAAGTACATGAACCATCTGCAAGCCAATCTCTCTAGTGATAGCACCACGCTTCTTGGCCCAGTTTAAAATCTTGATGGTAAAATCATCTAGGCAATTGATAAGGTATGGATCCTGGATAAAAATATAGTAAGCCTCAATGTATAAAAGGGGCGAATCCCAGCCATCCATTATCCAATCAGTAATATCTCTAAGCTTTGCTGTAGGATTCTTTAAATATTCCCTTCGAAGGAAAAGCAAAAACCAAAATATCCTAACATCATTAGGATGCTCTCTAAAGATGGCCTCGATATTAGCAGTGAGCCTGTCAACATAGTCCTCCTCCCTTTCAATAAGGGTGCAAATATAAAGCAGAAATGCCCACTCAGCACTGCCCTTGTCCTCGATGGTGCGCTTCAAATCTTGGATTATCCAAAGAGCTTCCTGCTTTTGATTGTTGGTAACGTAAATCAACGCCTTCATCAAGTGCACGAAATTATCGTACACTCCATTAGGATTGACGGCATTTTCAATGGAATCAATAATCTCAAGAGTCCCCTTGCACCACTGGCCAGTAGAAATATTTCTAAGTCTAAAGTCCTCATACATGCGGCAAGCCTTAAGTACCAAGAGATTCTTGCTGTGATTCTCGCTCTCGAGGGTTGCCCCCTCCTTGAGTGTAGATGCAACAATATTAATCTCCTTGTGAACATCTCTGTAGTCAAAGGAAATCTTGGCGTAGTTTAGTCCGGCGTGCATCTTTTCCTTGTGAACGTAATAGTTCATGGTAAAGATTGAACCCAAAAAGAAATCAGATGTAATGTGACTCTTTTCAATTGAGATAAAGTCCGCATCACAGGAAACACTGATATCAATATAGCCCCAAGTAGAACGGGTAATCTCCACCTCGCCCTTGAGGTTCTCATCCACCTCGTAGTACTTGTGGTAACCCTCCTTAACATCGAAAGTCATCTGTGGCTTTAGGCCGCAGGAAACCAAAAACTCATCTACATTTATAGCTGCAATAGGTGCAGCCTTAAAGCCTCTGTAAAGAAGCCTAGTACGCTTGTCTAATCCAGAAATAAAATCAGCAAAACGATCCGAATAAAATACTGCGACAGCCTCTGAAAACCTGCTCTGGGCAAGGTCGGCAAAGTCCTGCAAAGAGGTAATCTCGCCAGTGGTAGCCATAAGGGAACGTCGCGTGTAAGTAATAGAAAATGGAATGTACTTCTCCTGTCCTACAACTACAACGATAAAATCGCCTGATAGTCCCTCTCCAGCCTTAAAGCTGTAGTCATCAATCTTGTAGTCAATCTTGATATTGAGGCCATCAAACAATGGATTGTCAATCTTGACATATGGGTTGTTACAATAGACAACACCGCGAACCTTGATACCATTGGTACTCTTGAAGCTGATTGAACCAGAAAAACTATCACCAACGAAACAGGTCTCTTCAATCTGCTGTGTCTCAAACTCTATATTAGGTTTTAAGTCGTCGAATTTATCCTCTGAAATCCGATAGATTCTTTTTCTCAAAACATTACCCTCGTATATCTTGTATTTTTACAGAATATCTGCACAGTAATCCTAGCATATTCATAATTGATTATAGCACAACATCTTGTGTTTTCAAACGAATTAAATAACAATATCCGCAAATTCCCTAGTACGTTATATGGCCCCTAATTGTCTTCATGTTACATTCATCAAGTGTAATTTAGAAAATAATTATCCCTAGAAATTTACATACTTAGATGCTATAGTTATTAATAATTGTAAAACACTTACTCCAAGGAGGCTTTCATGATAAAGCATAAGGATCATTTTCACGGAAGTGATTTAGAAAAAATAGAACAAATCTACGGTATTAAAAAGGAAGACATCATTAGCTTTTCTGCCAACGTCAATCCGCTTGGCATTTCTCCAAAGCTAAAGGAAGGTATCGCTGCAAACATCGACTGCATTACCACTTATCCTGACCGTGATTACCTGCAGCTTAGAAAGTGCATCGCTGACTACTGCACCACTGAGTCCGACAACATTATTGTAGGCAATGGCTCAACTGAGCTTATTTCCCTGTTTATCCAGATTCAGCGACCAGCCAAGGCACTCATTCTCGGCCCTACATATTCAGAGTACGAAAGAGAAATCGCTTTAGGCGGCGGCAAGACAATCTATTATCCTCTTCGTGAGGAAAATGATTTTGTTTTGAATGTCAATCATTTCATCAGCAAGCTTTCAGAGGATATCGATATGCTTGTTATATGTAATCCAAACAATCCTACCGGCACTGCCATCAACAAGCAGGACATGCGCAAGATTCTCGACGCCTGCAAGGAGTGCGATATCTTTGTAATGGTTGATGAGACTTATGTTGAATTCGCCGAAAACATCGATGAGATTTCATCTGTAAGCCTTACAAGGACTTACACCAATATCGCTATACTTCGCGGCACCTCTAAGTTCTTTGCAGCACCTGGTCTTCGCCTCGGTTATGCAATCTGCTCCAACACAGATTTGATGCAGACCATGAATCAGCGCAAGGACCCTTGGTCAATTAACTCAATAGCAGTTATTGCAGGTACACTTATGTTTTCCGACAAGGAATATATCCACGCTACAAGGGACTTAATCGCTAAGGAGCGAAATCGTCTATACGATATTTTTGCAAAGAGTAAAAGATTTAAGCCATTCAGGCCTCAAGGCAATTTTATGCTTCTTAAAATTGTGGAGGACGGCATCACTAGTGGCGAATTATTTGATAGATGTATTCGTAAGGGACTTATGATTAGAGACTGCTCTACTTTCCCATATCTAGGGGATAATTACATTAGATTTTGCTTTATGAATCCTGAAGATAATGATAGACTTGCAGAAACACTTTTGAAATAAGGAATGAGCCTAGGCTCATTCCTTATTTCAACCAAATATCCAAATCTACATTTCCCTGAATTCCATTGACTCTACCTGATTCAGAGTACTGCCAGAGGTTATATTCGTATGGCCAATAAAATTCTTTGGTATATCCCGCAAACCACTTTGGATAATCCGTAAGCTTAGTCAAATCCAAAAGCATAGCGCCCATTTCTGTATTGTGATAAAACATAGGCTCGTAGCCCGCGGACTTTACCATATTCAAAAACTCAATTGTAAAATTGGTTCTGTCTTCTACGGTTAAGCTATTGGTTCTAGCCTGACTGTCGCTAACCTTTTCCACATCAAATACTATTGGAAGCTCTAGGGTGTAGCCCTCCAAAAGATTGAGTACAGTGGAAGCTTCCTCCTGAATCTCCTCTTTGGTAATGGCCTGTGAGAATACGTATACGCCAACATCCAAACCAGCAGCATGGGCTCCCTCGATGTTTTCTATACATTTTTCATCAACAACAAGCTTGCCTGTGCCATAACCTCTATAAAGGGCGCGAACAAAAACAAACTCCACTCCATCAGCAGCTACCGTTTCCCAGTCTATGTCGCCCTGGTGTGATGAAACATCTATGCCAAACTTAGACTCAACCTTACCGTTATTTACATAACTGTATCTGCCAGTGGTCTCATCCTCCTGAAGGCTTTTAATATCATAATTATTTCTTGAAAGTTCGTTGTTAATAGGTACGAAATTGTACTTTGAATTGGCGGAAAATACGATATGTTCTGGATATAATGACTTCAATACCGATACTAAAGTCTTTCCGCTTTCGAGAGAATTCTTGATAGAATCCAACAGCTTTTTGCGACTATCATACCTAGCCTCATTTACAAGACTATCAACCTCTTCCTTGCTGTAAGTCTTCTGAAATGGAATATGGGCATGATTATCTGTATCTGTCACCACATAGATTACCCCCACGCCAACGAGGGTAAATATAATCGATAATATCGATGTTAAAAAGTATTTTGTTCTTCTTTTCATCCTAAATTTTTAGTGTCATATCACTCAAATCCCCGATTTGCTTACGATACCACACAATTCCTTTCCATTCTCCAAATTTGTATCCAATGTCAGTAAAGTGGCCCACCCTTGTGTATCCGAGCTTTTCATGAAATGCGATGCTTGCCTGATTGGTATCGGTAATAACTCCATACATGAACTTGTATCCCATGTGAGATAATCTCTTTTCAAGCTCTAAATATAAAGCCTTTCCAATGCCAGACTGCTTTGGCGTATCAGGCGCTAAATATATGGTAGATTCTACAGCAAACTTGTAGGCGTCATGATGTCTAAGCACTCCGCCATAGGCCATGCCAATTACCTTTCCGTCCTCATCGCAGGCAACTATATAAGGATATGATTGCTTAGTTGTCTCAATGGACTTTGCATAATCCTCTACAGATGGATTGACCTCTGAAAAGGTAACAAAGGTTTTGTCTACATAGTATCCATATATATCGTGAATAGCCCTTGCATCGCTAGTCTGCGCTTCTCTAATTGTATAACTCATAATAAAACTCCTAGACTTAGAATATAAAAAGCATAACAAAGCTGCTTGATTTATTCAATAAATTTGCCCTTCAATTCCCAAAAAGTAACTGCGGATGCAGCAGCAACATTTAAAGAATCCACCTGATTTTGCATAGGAATAATCACTGTATAATCGCAGGAATCTATGGTGGATTGCTTTATCCCTGTGCTCTCGGTTCCAAAAATAACAGCAAGCTTATCACAAGCCTTTAGCCTGTCATCAGAAAGACTTATTGCATCCTCCTTTAGTGCCAGAGCAGCTGTCTTAAAGCCTGCTTTATGCAAAGCCTGATTAATGTCAGCATCCTTTGGAAAATATGTCCATGGCACCTGAAAAACTGTGCCCATGGCAACTCTTGCCGCCCTTCTGTAAAAAGGATCTGTGCAGTTGGTGGTAAGAATTATTCCATCAACTCCAAGTGCTGCAGCAGACCTAAAGATTGCTCCCACATTTGTAGGATTCATAACATCCTCCAGCACCGCGATACAATTCGCATTTGCGAATAATTCCTCAGGTTCTGGAAGAGATGGTCGTTCCATTACAGCAAGGACACCCCTGGTAAGGTTAAATCCTGTGAGCTGATTTATCACTGAAAGCTCCGCAATAGAAGTTTGAATTTCATCGTTCTCAAAAGGCTTTAATAGCTCTTTAACAACCATGGTATCAAAAGCTTTTTCTTCTATTAAAAAAGAAATGGGCCTTGCACCTCTTTCAATGGCTCTTGAAATAACCATTGGAGTTTCTGCTATAAAAACACCGCCATTTGGCTCATATAAATGTAAAAGCTGCGCCTCGTTATAGCTAGTATAAAGCTCGACTCGCTTATCATTTAAATCATTTATTGTTATTACTTCCATTATATTTCCTTTACAAACATTTTATTAAGGTATATAACTGTGAGATGTACTTACAAGATTAATTACAAGGAGAACCAAATGAAATACGATACTATACTTTTTGACTTAGATGGAACCCTTTTATATACATTAGAAGATTTAACCGATTCTCTAAACCATGTACTTGCAAAATACAACCTTCCAACTCACTCAATCGAGGAAGTGAGAAGCTTTGTTGGAAATGGACTTAAAAAGCTGGTTATACGTGCCCTTCCCGAAGGCGAAGGCTATTCCAGATTTCAGGAATTTTTAGATGAATACATTGCTTACTATACCAGCCACAACAGAATCAAGACTGCCCCTTACGAAAGAGTGATTGAAACCACCAAAGAGCTTGCCGACAAAGGTATCAAAATGGCTATCGTAACCAACAAAGGCCAGGCAGCCAGCGATTCTCTAATGAATGATTTCTTTGCCCCACATATAGATATCGTAGTTGGCGATGACGGCAATCACAAAAGAAAACCAGACCCTGAGCCAATAAATATTGCCCTGGACAAACTTGGAATTACCGACAAATCAAAGGTTCTTTACGTGGGCGACTCTGAGGTAGATGCCACCACAGCCGAAAATGCCGGGCTTGACTATGTGCTTTGCACCTACGGATTTAGAGATATGGATGTGCTTAAGCAGTTTCATCCAATAGCATTTATAGACAATATAGCAAAACTACAAGACCTTATTTAGCATAGGTCTTGTAGATAGATACATGATCATTTATACATCTCCAGGATGATGCAGACTTGGCTGTGCAAAGAATGTACTCTGTGCCACCCTCTGTAGTCATGGCACTGACTGCGCAGCTACCTGATTCATCAACATATCCTGTCTTGGCTGCCTCGATGGTTCCGCCAATATCTTTGTCCTCAATTCTTCTTAAAAACCAGTTGGAAATGGTAATTCCCTCAGGATTAACATTAGAAGCGGTCGACTGATAAACCTTGGTCTTGATAACCTCTTTACAAATATCATTATCAAGAGCCGCCATCATGATAATGGCAATATCATAAGGCGTGCTGTAATGGTCCTCATTGTGAAAGCCCACCGGATTGGTAAAGTGAGTTGTATCACTCAGGCCAAGATTGCTGACTTCATCGTTCATCATTCCAACAAAGGTATCCACATCCCCAGCAACATACATTGCAAGCTGAGTTGCCGCATCGCCACCAGATGGGAGTATGGTACCGTAGAATAAATCTTTAACAGTAATCTCCTCGCCCTCAACAAAGCCAGAGGTAGAACCTCCGCCTGCATAAGAAAAATCAACTGCCTCGTGGGACAAAGTGACCTTTTCATCTAGCTGCTCCGGCTTGATATGTCTTGCCGCCGTAAGCACTGTCATGACCTTGGTCATTGAAGCTGGCACAATTCTATCTGTGCCATTAAGCGAACCAACAATCTGCTTGGTATCATTGTTTATAAGAATGGCATAATTGCTAACCACATCTCCAGTGATAGTTGTTGTATCATCGGTCTTGGTAGCTGAATATGTGCCACTAGATGTTTTCTGTTCCTCAGCTGGAGTCTCTGTATCCTCACCTTCAGCAGGCTTAGCATCAGGGTCCTCAGCTGCCTTGGCAGAAACCTTTAGGCCCTTTTCATCCTTTTTCTCTTCTTTAGCTTGCTTTGCTTTGCCAGTTTCTTTCTTCTCTGCTGCTACAGAAATCTTGGAATCATGTTTGGTTATTTTATTTACTAAAAATCCGCCGGCCAACAGCAACAATACAGTAATAACTGCTATCTCGCCGTATACCTGAATCCTACGGATAAGTCTCTTCCTTTTACGATATGTCTGCCGCTGCTCGTAAGACATATTTCTTCTAGATCTATAACTACTCATAACAATCTAACTATCACCCCTTTTAACACTACAATAAAAGTGTAACAAAGGCTTGTGTTTGCTTCAACACAGAACAGACTTTCCGTGAGTATTTAACAAATATAATTCATCACATAACTATGCAACCGGAGCAGCAGAATTTCGTCTTTTTATTTGTATTTTCTTCCGATGTTTCCACATGTCTGCTAGTATCAATACTATGCTCCGTACTGTATGATATATTTGTATCATTTCCATTAAAACTATTATTAGTAGTTATTTTGTCACTAGTAGTTGGTTTATTAGTAGTTATTTTGTTACTAGTGGTTAGTTTATTAATCTGACCATAAAACAAATTTGTATAGTTTTCAAATAATAAATTATCTAATTTTTGTTTTATAGCATTTTGTCTTCTAATTTCTCTATCAATTACTCTCTCATAAAATCCTTTAAACCATTTCTTATCAATCCCTCCAATATCTCTAGATTTTATCAGTAAATTATTTATAATATCATCCTTTTTGAATGTTTTACCTGGCTCTAATTCATTTAATACTATTTCTGCTCTTTCTTTTATAATGTCACGCTCGTTATAAACAATTTCCATCCCCTCTTCAATTTTTTTATCCTCTAAATTCATTGATAAATTTCTCGCACTATTACTTTTTTTTATCATAGAACTAAGATGATTTAATAACATCTGCCCTTCATCATTTATATTATCTATTTTCTCAAATATACTTCTATTTTTTATACATGTAATTATATCATTATTATTATCTATAATATCATTATTATATATAACTAATCTATTCAAAAAGTCAGTGAAATCAACATCCTTTTCATTTCTATATTCTTCAAATTTATTAGAAATTATACGGTTATTCTTTCTATAATCAGCAAAGTCATTCTCTATTACCTTCTGTATATTTTCAATACTACCAATCGGATTATTTGAAAATTCATCATTTGCAAAACTATCCATCACATGCAATATTTGAATTGTACTTTTTAATTCCTGTTGTATATAATTTAAAATATTTTTTTTACTGTTATCATTAATAACTATAGATTTTTTATCTTCTTCAACATTTCCAGTTGGATTTGCTTCATTGTTTCCTCTTAAGTTTTCTTCCGTATTTGCGTAAGAATTTACAGGATTACGATTAGAACTATATTTTAAGGTTTCCTCTGTAAATTCATGTAATTTCTGAAAAAGCTTCTCTTCTATACTGTGCATTTTTACAAAATTTTCCAAACATGAATAAATCTCTGGATGTACATCGCCCTTAATTTTTATCAAATCATAATATAATTTATCTTCAAACTCTTTATATTCTTCTGGTGAGTGTTTCTTTAATTTAAGTGAAGTGATATCTCTAAAATCTCTCATTATTTCTTTTAATTTGTAATTGTATTCACTTTCATTCATATTACGATTATTTTTTCTAGTAATAATTCCATCAATGATGTCATCTCTTAGATATGATTTGATATCATTTCTTATAAATAAAAATTGTTCCTGTTCATAACTAAAATCAAGATTATTGTTTACCAATACCTGCTCACTATCTACTATATTATTGTCTCCTATTATCGCATCATATATATTAATCATAATTATCCATCCTTTCATCAAATTCGATTGTATAAAAATATTATTTACGTTTCTTTGCCTTAAGCGAACTCTTAAAATTATTTTTTCCGCTTTATTTCAGGCATATAAGCAAAAGGTTCTAAATTATATTTTTTTCATTTCAATATCCCCTGATTCACGATTATTAATAGAATCACTCTCTTTAAACTTTAGTAATGGCATATCAATAAATTTAGTCTCGCGCGCTTATTATATATTCAAAAAAATCTTCTTCTTTTTTCCCAAAAATTAAAAAGTTTTTAATAAACTATCGAAAACTCATCATAAAAAAATACAAAAAAGCCTTAAAATCAACATTCTTAATAGAATTATTGATTTTAAGACTTTTTTTAAATAGTGGACTAGACGGGAGTCGAACCCGTGTCCAAAAGCCAATTCCCGGCCCTTCTACGAGTGTAGTTTGTGGTTTAGCATTCCCTCCACATGGCTCTCACAAACAAGATACATGTTTTAGTAGCTTCATAATACGCCCGATATCTCAAAGCTTTGATACCGTCGTTTCCTACAAAGTCGAAGTCTGGTTCCTAAGGTGTAGGTGCCCTAGGTCAGACTGCTGCGCTTAGGCAGCGTAAGCTAAATCTGTTTTAGCGTTTAATTTTAAGTTTGGCCATTTAACCCATCGCCGTGGGACTCGCTTCTTCCGCTGCATGACCCCTGTCGAAACCATTACTAGCCCTTATAAAATTTTTAAGTTGTGCCGGTTTCTGATGTGAAAAGACTTCCTTCCAGTCAGCTTTTAACATCATTTTGTCGAAACCATTACTAGCCCTTATTCAATTGTACAAAGCATCATAAATTATACAGAAAATCCCACAAAAATCAAGATGTTCCCCGCATCTTACGCTTCCCCTTGGGGGGAAGCCTAGATGAGCATTCTATAAACCCTAGCAAGAGGCAAGCCAACTACGTTATTGTAGTCGCCCTTGATGCGCTCCACTAAAACTGCCCCATGGCCTTGGATGCCGTAGGCGCCAGCCTTATCCATAGGCTCTCCTGAGGCAATGTAGTTTCTGATAGTCTCAGGAGAGTTTTCATACATTGTAACCTCAGTGCACTCAGAAAATGTGTTAACACTGCCATCCGTATATACGATAGTTACACCCGTGTATACCTGATGAGTTCTGCCTGATAACTCGCTAAGCATCATAAACGCATCATCCTCATCAACTGGCTTTCCAAGAATCATGTCATCAAAGGCAACAACTGTATCAGCTGCAAGAACTATCTCACCTGGATGATTCTTAGATACTGCAAGTGCCTTTTGACGGCTAAGGTCCTCAACCACCTTGGTTGGAAGCGTCTCGGTTGTTGTCTCTTCTATATCGGCAGGCTCCACTGTATATTCAATACCTGCCTGTGATAAAAGCTCACGGCGTCTAGGTGAGCCCGATGCTAAAATCAATTTCATGCCATCTCTTCCTTATCTGAAATTCATCTTGAAGTCTCGTTCTGCCTCACGCTTCATATCCTTCTTTTGAATATCCGCGCGCTTGTCGTAAAGCTTTTTACCTTTAGCTAGAGCAATCTTGACCTTTACAAGACCATTGTTTAAATACACTTCAAGGGGAACAATGGTATAGCCGCTCTCCTTGATTTTGCTAAAGAGGCGATTAATCTCTGCCTTATGCATCAAAAGCTTTCTAGGACGAAGCGGGTCTCGGTTAAAGATGTTACCCTTCTCATAAGGATTAACATGCATCTGATAAATGTAAATCTGCCCATTATCAATACGGACAAAAGCCTCCTTAATAGAGCACTGACCAAGTCTCATAGACTTAACCTCTGTGCCGTGAAGCTCTATACCTGCCTCGTATTCCTCCTCCATGAAATATTCATGGTAAGCCTTTTTATTATTTGCAATTAACTTTCTGCCTTCTTTATTCATATCACATTCCCAATTTCTAAAAAATATAGCTTACGCAAAATAGTGTTAAAATCTCTGGAATTCTTCCAAAATGAAGTCTATAGTACGAGCCTGCTCATCCACCGAATCAAGAATAACTGTAACTGGCTGACCTAGCTTAAAGGTTCGGCCAGTGCGCTCTCCTACAAGTGTAAGGTTATCCTCAATAAACTCATAGTGGTCGTCGTAAAGAGTCGATACATGTACCAAGCCCTCAACAGTGTTATCAAGCTCGACATACATTCCCCAACCAGTAATTGAAGAAATGCTGCCTTCAAACTGCTGGCCTATAAAGTCCTTCATAAACTGCACCATCTTGAGCTTATCTACTTCTCGCTCGCATTCCTCGGCTCTACGTTCCAGCTTGCTGGTCTGCATAGCAACCTCTGGAAGGATTGCCTCGTAGTGAGAGATTTTCCTCTCGTTCATTCTACCACGGAGATGGTCCTTGATTATACGATGAATCTGCAAATCAGGGTATCTACGTATAGGCGAAGTAAAATGACAGTAATACTGAGCCGCCAAACCAAAGTGTCCCTTGCACTCAGTATCGTATCTTGCCTGTTGCATACTTCGAAGTGTCATCTTGGTGATAACCGCCTCGTCCTCATGCCCCTTCAAGGAATCAAGCATCTTTTGGATTTCCTTCGGATGTATGTCCTCCTTGTTGCCTTTAAGAGCATAGCCACATGCGCCGAGAAACTTGCCAA
>Ga0129307_1000991_pt1 | contig 35744 bp, 43 predicted proteins | sample P1105metagenome_FD_94437 | JGI IMG/M metagenome (GOLD analysis project Ga0129307, IMG submission 94437) | Capybara group fecal microbial communities from Wisconsin, USA - P1105 metagenome | ecosystem: Host-associated > Mammals > Digestive system > Large intestine > Fecal | place: USA: Wisconsin...
ATTACTAGACATATTTTTCATAAAAACTTTGAGTATTATATTGAAAAATAAAATAATATGTAATATAATAATTTCAACAAAAACAAAGCAAAAAGTTCGTAGAAGTGATATAGTTCTACGAACCTTTTTTTGTCTAAAAAATAACTAATAATTAGGTGTTCCAAAACCTATAATTACACTACTATCAATACTATAACTTTGTTCTAAGCAAGTATCATTTGTAGAATTACCTTCAACTGTATAAATAATACCATCTTTTACTTCTTTAACAATACCAACATGATTTACTACACCATCACCTTCCCAATCAAAGAAAATAATATCTCCTGATGATGGAGAAAATCCAGGTTCTTTCCACTCTCCCATAGCTTTAAACCAATCAATAGCATTTTGACAATAAGAAAACTTAGGTATAACATTAGCCTCAATATATCCAAGTTCATTTGCTACCCAACTAACAAATACAGCACACCACTCAATTCTTTCTTCAAAACCATACCATCTCCAATATGGCTCTCCTCCTACATTTCCTACTTGTGAGAGTGCTACTTGTACTATATCACTATTACCTATTGATGTTCCATATATTGCAGAAGCCCATAATTTAGAATTCTTTTCATCAAGTAATTCATCTAATTGCCTATTTTGTAAATCATTGAAATTATACAAAGTTTTCATTTCATCAATAGACTTCTTATTGATAACTATGTGCAAAACTTTTTTATTTACCATTTGAGGCTCACCAACCTTATCAGTCATATCCTCTAATACCTGTTCATCTTTTACATCATAGGATAAATCATTCATTTTCCAAAATACTTCTTTAATAGTATTTTTTTTATCTTCATCAATAGTTATAACATCCTTATCATTTGAGGTCATTATTACAGTATAAACAGATAATATTTCTCTCCAATCAGCACGATTAGAATTAATAACATAAGTATCATGTGGATTACTATTTTGAATATCAATTATTTTATTTGCTAATTCCTTATTTAACTCAGACACAACAGTATTCATAGTAATATTATCATTAAATTTTTCACTAGATAAAAAAATACCATACATAGAAGAACTAATGATTCCAATTATTCCAATAGCTGTAATAATTATAACCGATAACCAACCACCTGCTATTATTAGAGTTATAAGTGCCTTTGTACCCTCGACAATATATTTAATTATAGAAGCAGTAGCCTTAACAGTAATTTTTACAGTTTGATAAGTTCTCTTAGCTGATTCAATGGCTAATTTCTTTGCCCTATTAGTATTCTTAGCAGTTTCTTTTGCTATAACTTTTGACTCTTTTTTAACAATCTTAATACCTTTTTCCATATTCTTTTTTTCAGATAGTTTAGACTTAATAGTTTTAATCTTAGTATGAATATTAGTAATATTTTCTTTTGACTTTTTTATACTCCTCTTTCCAATATTATCTTTATCTAATAAATCCTTAACTATTTCTTTTGTTTTATTGGTAATACTGTTTACTGCAAAATTATTAGGATTACTATTATCTTCTTCTTTTACACTATTCTCTCTCTTCTTGAATTTTTCTGATAAATTCTTACCTTTATCTATTGTTTTTATTGTTCTTTCTACTTTTTCTCTTATTTTAATCTTTGACATTTTACTCACCTGGTTTAGTTGTCATAAGTTTATATAATCTGGTATCTTTTGGGAATTCATTAACAAAAGGAACAAGTGATCCACCATACTTTATCAAACCACATCCTGCCTTTGCATCTGTAATATAAGATAATTGCTCATCTGATATATTTAATAGTTTAGCAAGTCTATTTCTATCACTAGGTGCTTGATTTAACATTACAATAAATTCACTATTAGACAACATTGTGGAAGCCTCTACTGAGGATAATAGATATTCTACATTTTGAGTAATAGCATTAGGAGAAGCATTTCTTTTTCTAAATTGTCTCCAAGCACTATTAAAGAATGATGCTGAATACTCATTTTCAAAAAGAACATGTATTTCATCAATGAATATATGTGTTCTTTTACCTTTCTTATAGTTAGTAGAAACTCTATTTATCATAGCGTCTGTAATTACTAATAATCCCATAGTTTTAAGTTGTTTACTTAACTTATATATATCATAAGAAATTATTCTACTATTAGTATCAACATTAGTTTCATGTGCAAAAACATTTAGTGAGCCATTAGTAAACAATTCTAATTGTAAAGCAAGTTCTTTTGCCTCACTCTCAGGTTGTTCTGATAACTTATCTCTTAATGTCATTAATGTTGGAACAATATTAGTTTTATTATAATCTTCATAAACAAGCTGAGTACACCTATCAATAATAGATTTTTCCTTAGCACCCAATCCCTTTTTATCAAGTTGTTCAAACAATGATAATATAAACTCAGATTTATCTATAACAGGATTAATACCATCTCCATAACCCTCATTCATATCCATTGCGTTTATATGGTCTTTACTACTTGCAGATATACCAATAACCTCTCCACCTAAGGATTTAACAAGAGCAGAATATTCGCCCTCTGGATCACAAATTAATATATCATCATCAGTTGAGAGTGCTAAAAATACAATTAACTCCTTAGCACTAAAACTTTTTCCACTACCAGGTACACCAAGTAAGAATGATGATTGATTTAAAAGATTAGACTTATTAACCATAATTAAATTACGACTAATAGCATTCTCACCATAGTAAATACCACCCTTATCAATAATCTCTTGTGTCCTAAAAGGATGTAAAGTTGCTAAACTTTCAGTAGTTAATGTCCTTAATGTATCTACATTTCTTACCCCTATTGGTAATACTGTGTTTAATCCATCCATCTGTTGATAAGTAAGAGGTGCTATTTGACATAAATGTTTTCTTCCAGTTATTAATACAGTTTCAGATATAGAATCTAATTGTTCTTTGCTATCTGCTGTAATAACCAATGTTAAATTACCAAACATCATTCTTTGGTCTCTTGTAGTCAAATCATCTAAAAATTCCTTACTTTCTTTTCTTTGTTGTTCCAAGTCATAAGGAATAACTGCTGAAAAATTATTATTAGCATTTTGTTTTCTTTGCCAATTAGCAATATTAGTTTCAACACCTAATAACCTATTTTCAACTTCTTTTACTGCTTCATCTGTTGGTACTGGTATAACATCAATACTTAACATCATATTATCTTGTAAATCAGTTAATTCAGATATAAAGTTATCTTTCATATAACTAGCATAATCCTTTAAAAAGAAAACTCTGCCAAACTTTTTACCCATCTCAAAATAATCATTCTTAAAAGAAAAACTATCAGGAGATATATTATCTTTAAAAGAATGTCCTTTTTTTACAAATGTATTAAAATCAAAATTATAGTATACTTCCTCGCCTATTCTATAAAAGTCATGTAATATTCGTAATTTCTCACAAGCATCTAATTCTATACACCTACTACCTAATTTAGATAAATGAGTAGTCATTTCGCTAGTTATTCTTCTAAAATAATTCTTTGCCTCATCATAATTCTTTTTAAATACTGATACAGTTAAATAGATTTCACGAACCATACCATTACTATTAATAGTCTTATCAAGAAGCATCTGATTATATTCATTTCTATAAATATCAAGTCCATCTTCTTTAAATGGTAATAATATTTCATTCTCAAAATTCTTTTTATTAATTCTTCTTAGTGCAACAGTTATTTTAGTAGTTGCTCCACTATCAAATGAATTTAATAACTCAGAATAATCTAAAAACATAGATTCTTTATCTTCTCTGCTAGCAATCGCATAATTAATATCACTAAGTTTATATGTTAATGAATATTTGTTTTTACCAACTAAAAAAATACCATCCTTCCATATTCTTTTAATAGGAATAACTTGTCCAACATTTAATGGTATATTAAAACTATCTTTTTCTTGTTTTCTTATGTTTGTTATTGTTTTTAGCATTTAAATCCTCCTTACTTCTTTTATCTATATTTTCTTTAAATAAGTCATAATAAATATTATTAGACTTGAACTTTAAATTTTTAGGTATTAAAACTTCTGATTTTAAAAATGTATATAAGAATTTTTCAAGAGTCATACCATTATATTTAAAGAACCCTAGTCCTATAAAGGGTAAAACTCCTATAATACATATCCAAGATGTAATTTCTTTATTAAAATGTTTATTACATATAAAATAAAGTACAATAGCAACTATACAAGCACATACAGAAAAAACGAACTGTCTGAGAGACAGTCCGAAGAATATTTTTTCTGTGTAATTTCTTATTTCTTTATTTATTTTTACTTCCATAGAATCCTACCTTTCTTCTCTATCATGAATTTTCTTTTTATTGATATTTATTTCTTCTTTTGAATATAAAGTTCTTCTTCCATAAGTTATACTTTCAATATTTGAAAAATTAAAAGGAGTATTATAACTAGATCTACCTGTGTTTTCATTGATAAATGTAGATACTCTACCATAATCACAACCATAGGTACTACTATGATCTTCACCATTTGCTAGATCCATTTTTAATCTTCTATAATCATACTTAAAACTCATACTTTGATTATTATATTTAATAATGATATTTAATGTATTAGCACCCTCTACACTTTTAATACAATCTAATATTTTCTTATTAAGATATAAGTCAGCATACATATCCTTATTATTAATAATCTTTTGTAGTAAATTTTGCTTATATTCATATTTTAATAATTGTAATCCTATTTTCTTTTTATTTTCATCTATAAAATCATCTGCTAATTTTTCAATTGTTTTATCCTTATTATTTAAATAATCATTAAAAATATTACCATTTCTAAATTGTTTTATACCAGTAATCTTATAGTCATCATAAGGTTTATCTAATTCTATTATTGGCTTATCATTGCTTATAAAGACTTTTACAGTACTCTTATAAAGGTCTTTTAACTCATATTCAGCTAGATTATCAAATTCTTCTTTTGATAATCGTTTTAACTTATCTGCATTTTCAAAGGTATATCTTTTTAAATAATCGTCCAGTCCTTTAATAATCTCATCACTCAAATATGAAAAAGACATTTTTTTAATATTTGGTTCTTTTTTGGATAATGTATCAATATAGTAATTAGAATTATATAAAACTCCTTCTTTTCTATCATAATATCCACTAACTTCGTATTTTTCACTAAATAATGAACTATTAAAATCCCTCATATATAATATATCAAATCTGTCATTATATCGTTCTTTATATACCATAATCTTAGTATAACTCATATCAAATTCAGAATTGGTTATTTCATTACTATTTAAGAACTCACTAAAATTCATTATCTTTCACCCCAATCATGCTTTTTAGTAGTTGATTCTCTTTCTTCATTTATATTAGACAATCTAATAGCATCTGCTTGTAATCTAGGATTATTTTTAGCTTCTGTATATTCTTCTACTATATCCCTACTCAATAAATGAAAATCTTTTTTTTCTTCTTGTTGTTTATGTGTCAAAAATTCATAGGTAAATGTTAAAGCAATTTGGTCTTCAATTCTCAAATCTTTTGGATTCAATCCCATATCCATACATAACAAAGCTTGATAAAAATACTTTTCATCTTCTTTCTTTAAAGCAGACAATTGATTAAACATAATTGTTAAGAATTGTCTACTTGTTATTTCACCCATATACTTTTCAGTCACTTGATCTAAAATTTTCTCATAATGATTAGCTGGTACTCTTGTAGGCTCTTGTGTTTCTGGATTAATATACTTATAAGTCATATCACTTATAGTCTTACTCATATCTTTAATTTTTAATTGTGTAAAATCATCATATTGTTTTCTCATAAATTATCATCTTCCTCTCTTGTTTTTGTTTAACAAAAAAAATCAAACCAATTAAGGTTTGAATTAAATTTTTTAATTTTAAATTTTACAGATTATTTTGTCCTACCATTCATTAGTGTACTTATACTATCGTCTAATGCATTTCTTCTGTCCTCTGCATTTGAAAGATTTGCTTTTTTAACTTCTTCTGGATATAATTCTAACATTGCTTCTTGTGTTCTCGTAATTCCTTTTGCCATTTCAAGTGTTTGAAGTAATATCATCTTCATTTCTTCATCTTCTGGATTTTTCATATATCTATCATATAAAGTAGATATTAATAATTCTGCATCTCCATAATTTTTTTGAATTCCTTGATATACCATATCATTTTTTTCCATAATTACCTCCCATAAATCAATCATTATTATTATTACAAATATATAATATCATTATATTTTTAATAAATCAATCTAACAAACAAAATTTAATAACTTCTTATTTTAATAAGTTAGATATTTGTTCATCTAAATATCTTGTAGATTCAAAACAATACTCAATATTGTTTTCATCATAATATACACCATATTTAATATATGAATGCGCTACTTCACCAATAGGGTCTCCTTCAACAAATTTATAAGTATCCCCTACTAATTTACATTCTTTAAATTGCAACTGACTTACTAAATTATCAAATTTACTTTTATTTATTTTCTTAGTAGTATTTCTTGTTTTTATCACATATTCATTCTTTCGATTAATAATAACACTATAATCAAAATTATAATTATATGGTGTTGTACTTTTCTCATATTTAAATATTTCAGTACCATTTATATCTATAAAAGAATATTTTTCAAATATCAACGATAAACTACAAATTACTAACCCGATTAAGACTAAAATGAAAGCTATAATCAAATATGGAATATTTCTTTTTTTTAATTCCAATTTATAATCATTTCCATAAGAGCCATCCTCATCCTTATACACATTTATTGTATCATTTATTTTAGGTATCCAAATATAATATTTTCTAAATAACCCAAAATCTCTTTCTATACTAGTTTTTACTTTTTCTCCATCTTCTGTTATAACTGATAAATTATATATTTCAGTATTTATAGAAGATTTAGAATCTAGTTCAATCTTTTTTATTTCACCACTTATAAAGTTATAACTTTTGTTTTTCTTTAATGCTATTCTATATTTTACAAAATAGTAGATAAAATATGCTATAACTATAAGCAACATGATTAATGTAATTATATCCATAATCATTCCTCATTTCATGTATTAAATATAATTATTTTCTATTTAATAATTGTTTAAAATAGTTTTCAGTGTCGTCTGTTATTTTCAAGCAATGTCTTTCTTCATCCTTTTCATAATAAAAATCTAGCCTACTTGTATCGTATCTATAAGAAATGCCATTATCGTTATTTTCCATAATAGCTTCAACCTTACAAGAAACTTCTTCATTATTATAAAAAATGTACTCAACATCTTCTTTATTAATTTTTTTATGTTGTTCTTCTATCGTAGTCTCAGGAGTTGTTCCTGCTGTTGTTTTTTCATAGTTTAAAACATATTGACCTTTTGAATTATAAATAATATTATAATTACTAATATATTCAGCATAAACATTCTCAGGATTATAATCTTCATCTTCATCATCAATACTATATATTGTATTTTGCCTATAGGATTTAACTTTAAAACTAACCACAGTATTCCCATATGTTATTAAATGTGAGCTATTATAAATAATTGCATAAATAAATCCACCAGCAATCATAATTGCAATTACACTGTATATGATGCAAATTCTTGGTATAACAGATTTTTTAAATCTTATTTCATAATCATTTCCATAAGAACCATCTTTATTATCATAAATAATAATAGAGTCATTCTTTGAAGGAATCCAAGAATAATTATTACCTCTGCCTAATCTTACGACATTTCTTCTTATGCTAGTTTTTATCTTTTTTCCATCTTCTAGTTTAACAGTTAATTCATACATTTCATTACTTAATTTATTAAAACTTGTTCCTAAATTATCAATAAATTCAACTTTTTCAACTATTCCTTTAATTCCTTCTTGATTTCGATTTTTATTCAAATCAATTCTATATTTTACATAGTATATTATCCCAGGTGTAATAAATAATATTAGTAATAATATCGTAACTAATTCCATAAATAGCACCTCTTTTTTCGCCTATATTTTAACACAATTTACTAATTTTTCAAAATTATTTATCAAATTGCTTTAATACTATCATTGAAGCAACTATATATAAAACTATACTAGCAACTGCAATTATAATGTTTGACATTAGGAATATAAAATGAATAACTCCAATAATTACAAGAATACTTATTATTTTTTTTCTTGCACACTGTCTCTTATCACTAGGTATTTTATCTTTTAATTTATTAATTCTTTTTGGCATTACTAATACTGCAACTAAAATAGGTACAAACAATAGATAAATACTAACAACTAATGAAACTGTTGCAGACGAACCAAATCCAAATAACAGTTCTTTATTACCAGAATCAATTAATTCTATTCCAATTGTTGTAATTATAAATGATATTAGGAATGTACCTAAAATATCAAATAAAATCATCATTCCTAAATAATATCCACTTAGCATATTATTAGTTATTTTTTTAGCCTCTTTATCACTCATAGAGCTACTATTATTAACACTATTTTCATTGTATTGTTGAACTTCAATTGTTGATTGATTATTCATTACCTGTTGATTTTCAATCATATTTCCACATTTTGAACAAAACTTCTCTGAACCATTAATCTCATTTCCACACTTATTACAATACATATCGATTACTCCTTCTAATTTCTATTATCTAAGGCAAGTCCATATATTTTACCAGCAAATTTTATAATTTTAATTTCATCAAATACTTTAATATCATTGTATAAAATAGATGATTTTGCTAATTCAATCCTCTTATTCATATTATTAACTAATATCTGATAATATAAAGTTTTATCAGGGTGAATTAACGGACTGTCATCTATACCAGTAGGAGTTTCTTCAACTCTATAATCAATAATTACTCCTGTACACATCTTAACATTTGAATCTATACTATTTTGTATTCGTTTTATTCTTACTAATGAAAAAATAATAAATACAATAAATATAATCAATATACCAATCTTAATATTGCTTGGTATATAGGGTATCGACAACAATGCAATAAATATTATACTAATAATTATCGCAGATGTTTGCTCTCTTTTTATATCTTTACCAAGTAATGCTTTTTCCTCATAACTTAATACTGTTGTATCAACTACATCCTTATTAAAATCAAGTTTAGAAAAATTACTATACTTCGTACCTGAATAACTACTTAATAGCATTTCATCAAGTTTTAATATTTCTCTTTCATAGGTTTTCTTAATAAATTCATATTTCTTATTTCCAAAATTATCAGTATTATTTATTATTCTACCTAGAAACTCATCAAGAATAGGTTTATTAACATACTTTGCTATTTTATCTATTATCGTTGTAAGTTCTTGTTCAATTCCTTCCAATTCTGCTTTTTCTAAATTGCCTTTTACTAAAATATCTGTTATTTGATTTATTCTATTTATATCATTTAGATAATTCAAAAGTTCATTAACATCTATATTAATAATAGTATCTCTTAATTCCCCATATATAATTTCACACATATCAAAAGTCTTTTTATCCTTTAAGCTTTCTTTAAGTGAATATTGATTATATAATTGTAAAATAGATAAATTATTAATAAAATCATTAAAACTATTACAACTATTCCAGAATTGAATCCATTCAGATATATTGTTTTTCTCGGATTTTATACAATTATATGAAATAGAAATCAACTCTCTACCATATATTTTTTTCATTGTATCTTTTGTAGAAAAAAGATTAATTTTACTGCCAATAATAAATTCACATAATTCAATGCTTTGAGTGGAATATAACTTCAAATAATCCATAAATGATACCTCTTTCCTATACTACTCAAATTATAGCATTTATACCTTATAATTTAAACAAAAAAAACAAAAATATAATCATATTTACGTTAAATATTTACACAAATCTCTATGAATTATCTTTCTTCTCTTTCTTTACTATTTTTTCTTAACATATGTGATGGTACTTCTAATCCATCACCTCTTATAGCATCTCTTAATTTAATATCTTTTGGTATATATAAATCTCTTTCAATTGTCAAACCAAAAGGAAGTTTTATATTCTCTAGTTTTTCTTGATTAACATATCCAAGTTCAGCTAGCATATCGTCTCCTAAATGACAATAGCCAAAGAATTCATATTTACCATTAGATTTTTTTTCAGCCTCAGTAATATACCAAGTACCTACTCCTGTTGGATTAAAATATTTAACTAATACCCTTGCATCGCCACCTCTATTTTCTTGACTATGAAATGGGTATTTACTAAATAATTGTTCTAATTCTTTCGTTATTAATTTCATCTAAATCCTCCTTCCAAAATAAAAAGAATCAAGAATATCCCTGATTCAATTTTTTTATCTTTCTTCTCTATTTTTATTTATCTTATTATGATTATCTTTTTTTAATTCATTATCTCCTAATCCAGATAGATAGTAAAATCTATCTTCACCTACACCAAAATCATAAATAAATTTATTACACACTTCCTTAGTATAATATTTCTTAAATATATTCATTGCTTTTTCATATTTCAAAGGTGCTGAGTCAATAAGTTCATTTTGCATCTTATTCATAGTATATTGATTAAAAAATTGTTTATCATTAGCAAACTCTAATAAATAAGCAATATGTCTTATTTGTTCTGGTGTTGTTAGTTCAGGATTACCCATAAAAGTTGCAAATCTATGTGTTTGATAATACTTATTTAAATCATCAATACTATTTATAGGAGTATAAATCCACTTATAATCACTATAATCAGTATTTAAATCAAAATCTTCATCATCACTAGATACCTCATTACCATTAGGATCAAAGTAATTTCTTATTCCAATAGGAATACCCAAATTCATCATTAAGCAATATACATTATCATTAAAAATACCAGCACTCTTATAGTTATCCATATCAATAACCATTTCTTTATTATTCTCTTTCAAATAGTCTTTTACTTCCTGATTATTCAATAATTGATGCACTTTGTCATACATATATTCTTCATCTAAAATATTATTTTTCATAATCATCTCCCAAAAAAAAGAACTCCTAAGAGTTCAAACATGTATCAATTTTATTCTAATAATTTATTTTTTAGTAATAGTAGTATCTTATGATTTTAATAATTAAGTGGAATTTTCTGAAAATTAAATATATTCAATAGGTACCATATAATTATTATCATCGTATGCAATTATTTCTTTTGCCATACATAATACAATTCCGTTTCCACTTTGTGTCTCAAAATTATCTACAACATCAAAGTTTTTAATTGCATCTTTCCCAGGATTTGCACTTTTCTTTATCTCAATAGGATAAATAACATTATTATAATTTATAAGTAAATCTATTTCTTTTTGATTATTGTCTCTATAATAGTATAAGTGTTTTCTTATGTCTTTTCCACTATTTGCAAATGACTTTATAATCTCATCTACAACATAAGTTTCAAATATTGCTCCACTATATGCACTTTTTTCAAGAGTTACATAATCAACATATCCAGTTAGATAACAAGCCAAACCAGTATCAGTAAAGTATATTTTTTCTCTTTTTATAGCTCTACCAACACTATTATTCATATAAGGTTGTAATAAATAAATAATTCCAGTATTTTTTAATATAGACAGCCATGATGATACTGTTTTATCATCTATCCCAATTTCTGATGCAATTGATGTAGCAATAAATTCTTGTCCAGTTCTTGCTGCCAATGAAGATACAAACTTAATAAATTTATTTTCATCCTTGATATTTATTAATTTTCTAATATCTTTTTCAATATATGTTCTGAAATAATCACTATAATATTGTTCTGTATCTTTCTCGACAGTATATAACTCTGGATATGAACCTTTGTATATTTTTTTATATAAATCAAGTGTTGATTTATATTCTGTTTTTTTTCTATCCTTAATATCTTTAATATTTGGGATAAATAAATTACTCTCTTTTCCTTCAATTTCTCTTTCGGTTAATCCATATAAATCAAGTATTCCTACTCTACCAGCTAATGATTCTGATACTTCCTTCATAGTTTCAAAGATTTGACTTCCCGTTAAAAAGTATAAGGTTTCCATCTTTTCTTTCTCACCAAAAATTATTTTCTCATTTTCATTATCAACAATCATTTTTATATATGATAATAATTCTGGTGCTCTTTGAAACTCATCTATTATTAATGGTGTTTCGTGCGTCCTTAAAAACAATTCTGGATCTTCCTGAGCCTGTTGTCTCAAAATTAAGTCATCCAAAGTTACTCTATTAATTTTTTTATCAAGCTTTCTTGAAATATAATTTAATAGAGTGCTTTTTCCTACCTGTCTCGGTCCAGTAATCATTATTACTTGATAGTTGTCAATCATAGAAATTAATTTTTCTTCTATTGTTCTAGAAATATATTTCATAGTATCACCCAAAATAAGAATATCATAACTATATATATTTGTCAACATTTTCGGAATTCAATTCCGAATTTGTATGAATTTTGTATTTTATATATATTTATCTGTCTTCTAATATTATGACTTATCCATTTGAAAAAATACAATTATTCATTATATAATTATGCTTCTTTATATTTTTATTATAACCCCATCATCTCTCTTACTACTCTATCAGCCATCTTTATAGTTCCAACTAATACAAGCATATTAAATATTAATTCTCCTATATATCTCCAAACTTGTGTGACTGGTGCAAGTGTAGTATCTACTATTGGTGGTGTTGAAGCATATAAAGAAAATATTACACAGGCTAAAACTATAATAGTACCCTCTAAGCAAACTGCTGTATATGACTTCAAGAATGTTTTGCATATATTCGAGGTAGGTTCTCCTGCACTTGTTGATAAAGGTATTGGTGCTATGGCTGTATAAAGATATAACTTAAAGAATCTTCCATACACAGTTAAAATCATAATAAAAGATAATACCGTCACGAAAAGACTACCTAAAAGAGTCACTATCCATAATGGTACTGATTCAAAAAAACTACAACTTTCAACTGCTTGTATTATTTCAGCAGGTAATAATACAGATTGATTCATACCAAATCCTGTTGTATTCATAATATTAGATATAATACCTTGAACTATCTTAAATATTGCTAACATAAGGTCTAATCCATAAGTCACCATACCTTTTGCTATTGCAAATCTTAAAAATAATTTTAAAGCATGTTCTGGTCTTTTAACTTCTGTCAAAGAACTACAAGTTTTGACTACACCTACTATAAAGAATAAAACTAAAAGGGCATATCCAATTGCTTGAACAGCCCCATTGATTTTTAATATTACTTCCCATATCGCACCACCTCTAAATGTTTCAGGTGATTGTGTAATTAAATTCCATATCTCACTTAATTTATCATTCCAAGTAGCTAATGTATCATCTAGGTGTCCTACAACCCAATTACTACTACCAGACATATCTCACCTCCCAATTATTGTAAATTTTTTTCTATCCAGCAATGAAATTTAATATTGCCTTTGTACACATTATTATAATTCCACCAATCATATATAAAAGTCCATTAATTCTTTGCGATGAATCATGGCTTGTCCAAGATACACCAAATTGAAATGTACCGTATGCTAAAATAATTCCACCTATTCCTTTTGTTAATGTGAATATAAATTCTGATAAATTATTAACAACAGCAATCGGATCATCCTCTGCAAATACAACGGGTGTAAAATTAAATAAAATAACTAATCCAAAATAAATTTTTTTTATTATATTACTCTTTTTCATTATTTCCCTCCATCTTCTCTAAATAACTATCCATATCTTCACTAGATATTAGTTCATAATCATTATTTTCTTCTTCGATATTATTAAACTTATATTTATCAATATCATAATCAACAGTAATTGTCGCAATAGCCTTATCTACTTTACCGTGTACATAAGGCTTTCCTTTTCCATCAGTAGTAAGTGAAACATTTGGATGCTTTTTAATATCATACTTTCTATCTTTAACGGGTCTTTCCCCTCTAATAAATAGAATCGCATAATTATTATCAAGCATTCTTACTTCATCTGGTAGCATTAACTCTCTTCCTGTTTGCTGATAGTTAGTAGAATAACTACCATTTCTACCATGACTTTTTCCATAGGTATTTAAATCTAAATTAGCCTTACCCATAAGCTCACTTGTATATTTATGTGTAGATTGCTCATTACCACCCAAATAAAGAAAAGTATCACAATTTCCTACAATACCCTCCCAATCATCTTTAAATAATGATTTTAATTGAGATAAATTTTGTAAAATTATAGATACAGAAACTTCCCTAGAACGCATAACTGATAAAATTTTAGCAAAGTCATCAGGTAAACTAACATTAGCAAACTCATCCATTACAAAATGAACGTGAACAGGTAATCTTCCATTATACTTGTGGTCTGCTATATAGAATAATTGTTGAAACAACTGTGTATATAACATACTTACAATAAAATTAAACGATGTATCGTTATCTGGAATAATAGCAAATAAGGCTGTCTTTTTTTCGCCTAAACTGGGTAGGTCTAAATCATCTGTCATAGTAAGTTTAGATAATGATTCAAGATTAAATTTTTCAAGATGTGATGCTAGTGTTATTTGAATAGATTTTAAAGTCTTACCAGAAGCACTACGATATTTTTTATAATATCTAAGAGCAACATGAGTAGGATTTTTAATTTCTAATCGTTCAAATAATATATCAAGAGGACTCAAATACATATCATCGTCTTCTTTGACATCACCTACATCTAACATTTCAATAACCATAGAAAAATTTTGTTCATCTTCAGGTGCTTCACACCATAAATAAAAAACAATTGCTGATAATAACATACTTGCTGTTGAATCCCAAAATGGATCACTAGATTGACTTCCCTTAGGAGTAGTAGATTTAAATAAATTTGTAACCAATCTTTGAACATCATTCTCATCTTTTAAATATACAAAAGGATTATAGCAATAACTTTTATCCATATTTACTAAATCTAAGACTTTAACATCATATCCTTTGGCTTTTAATAATTCACCAGTATCACGAGCTATTTCACCTTTCGGATCAAGTATTACATAAGAACAATTACATTGCATAACATTAGGTTTAGCATAAAATCTGGTTTTACCTGCTCCACTTCCTCCACATATTAGAACATTTAAATTTCTTCTATGTTTTCTTCCATCTAATCCTAGTTTTACATTTTGAGTTAGTATTTTATTATTTTCTTGTTCATACTTTTTATTTATAGTTTTAGCATCTCCCCATTTAGCACTTCCATATTCTTCGCCTCTCCTATAATTTTTTCTAGTAGATATATATAGAATTATTGACATAAAATATATAAAGACAAAAAATAAAACAGTCTTTAAACTGTCCTCACAAATAGCAATATTAAATGGATTATTAAAAATCTCATTATAATTACTTAACAAACTTATAAGTCCACCGTTTTTATAGGGCGCTATTAAAAGTCCTAACCATATAACAGGAATGATACCTATTAAGATAATAATATATTTAGACTTATCTTTTTCCATTATCTTTCATTTTCCTTAAAACAAGTTTTTTTTTATCAGTTTCACTAATTACTTTTAAAATAATATTATTAATATCATTTCTAGGTTCATCATTTTCAATCATTTCTTCTCTCATATCACTTAAAGAATGTATAATTATTCTAGCATCTAAACTATCTAATTCTACTCTATATGAATCTCCTATTTTTAATAATATCTCATCTATAACATCAGTAGGACGTTCTTCACCTTTTAAATATTCTTGCATTAAGATTAAAGAATCAAAAATTAATTTTTTTTCAACATTATTCAGTTCTAATCTAATTCTATCTTTCAAATTTATTACCTTTAATTATTTCAAAACTATCTAATCCTTCAATTAATGCTAGTGTTTGTCCATTATCCCAATCCATTCTTATCCTACCTTGTTCATCAATATATTGTACAGTTCCACAAGTCCCCTTAGGTACACTTTGTCTTGACACCATATAATTTAATTTAATCCTTGTTCCCTCAGGATACCTCTTAATAAGGTCATCAACATATTTATTACTCACACTACCTTACCTTCTTTCTTTTCTTTTTAGGTGCAATATGTTGCAAAGTCTTTTGTTGTTTATTTCTTCTTTGCTTCAATTCTTCTTTAATCTCATTTAGTTCCTTTCGTACGGAAGGCTTATTTTTATTAGAAGCCACCCCTGAGATTTTTTTGTTCTCTAATGAAGGCTCTAACAGAGGGCTTTTTTCTGTCTTTGCCAACTTGGGGTTTGAATAATTTTTCTCTTTTCCAATAGGTTTAGATTTATTTTCTTCTTGTTCTTTGTCACCCATTGATTTAACAGGAATACCTTTTTCGTTTGCTTCCTTAATCATTTGTTCAATTTTATCTTTTTCAATTTCACTCTTAATAGTTGCCATATCGATTGCTGATAGTTTAAATCTTTCTACTATTCTATTAACTTTTGGAGCATCATTTGCCCTTACCATAATATCAATTACTCCATCCCTATCAGGATGTTTTTTATCAATAAGTGCTGTATATAAAACACCATACTTTTTAGATTCTTCGTGAAACTTTTTAAGTTCATTTTCTTTTAATGAAAATATTTGTAGAGGGCTACCAGATTTAAGCATATTATTTAAATTAGTTTTTCCTTTACTTGCTTTATTATCTTTTGCCATTGTATATAGCATAACTGCAAATCTTTCTATAAGTTGCCCAGATATTCTGCAAGCAACTTCCATACCCTCTAATGATATTTTTACAATTTGTTCAGCTGATTCACTTGAATTCACCTTTTATCTTCTCCTTTCCCTTTTCTTCAAATTCTTTTACATTCTTATTAACAATATCTAATCTCTTAATCACTCCCTCACACAACAGCACCTCCTCTTTATACTTACTTAACTCATTTGATATTGATTCAATATTGTTTCTTATATTATTTTTTTCATAATCACTTTTAACTCTTTTATGTTTTATCCAAAGATTGTGTTTTTTACTTAACAAGTCTTCAACTTTATTACTTAGTTCATTTTTATAGAACAATAATTGTTCATAAGTCTCAATCTTATTTTTAGCTAGCATATTTGTTTGTTTAGATATTTCATCTAATTTTTGAGATTCAACTCTAAGAGCTGGTGTTAATACTTTTTCGGGATAGTAATTAGAATAATCTTTAATTAAAAAACAATAGTATCTATATAAACCATAGATACCATGTGCTTTTTGTTTTTTATGCTGTTCAAAAATCTTAACTCTGTTTTTAGGATTATATACTTCTATAAATGGAACTCTTGTTATTTGTTCCTCTTTAATTCTTTCTTCTATTCTTTCAATTTCATATTCACTACCAAAGGAACGAGATATACGAATATTTTTCTTATACGGTTCTCTTTTAATACTTAACTTTCCATATCTATTCATAACTTCATATCCCATTTTGTTTAGTATGTTAATAAAATCACTATATGAGTATGCCATACCTATTGCCTTATCTATATCCTGTTTAGCAATAGTATGATAATTACTTTTTTGAACATACCCCTTATAATATTTAGAATAATCTACTTTACCTTTTTTACATTTATCTCTATCTACGACACTTAATCCATATTCTTCACATAATGAATCTGATGTATTTCTAAGTATTGCATAAGACTCATGAGAATCATGATATTTCTTTCCATCTTTGAATGATACAGAATTAATAACAAAATGATTATGAATATGTTTTGTATTTATATGAGTAGCAACTACTACCTCATAATCTCCCCATAATTCTTGTGCTAATTTTAATCCTATTTGATGTGCTAACTCTGGTGTCACTTCTCCTTCTTTAAAAGATTGAAAAGCATGATAACCAAGTATTCCATCTTTCTTTCTATATTGTTCTTTTGTAAACATCATATCTTTGTATGCTGTATCGGTTAAACAATTAATACCAGATACATAACAACTTTCCTCAGTATTATAATCAAGGTCGTCATATTCAGAAAAATTGTGCATTGATTTATAATTATTACTTTTCTCTGTTTTTTCTATATTCACAATATAATCAATAACATGATCTAATCTTTTTTGGATTTTCCAGATTCCTGTTGTTGCCATTCTTCATCCTCAGAACAATCACTTGATACTTTTATAAATGAATATAAAATCAACAAACAAAAAATAATAACTATAATATTTAGAATTTTTTCTATCACTTTTCATCACCTCTTTCATTCATTAAAAATTTCATTCTTATTTGGTCTATAAATCTATTTAAGTTTTCAACTTCTTGCCAATAAGCAGATACATCTATATAACCTAACATATTTGCTCGTTTCGCTATTTGATTTAAATTATTAGAAGTATTTCTTAATGTCTTCATAACTTCATAAAACCTATCATCTGGTTTTTCCTTAGGCTTATAATCAAGTACAAGACTTCTAATATAATCACTTTCATTCATACCTACTGATAATGATTTTTCAGATAAGATTCTTTTTTCTTCTTCATTAAACCAAAAATTCTTTTTATAAACTCTTGTCCTCATAAATCTCCTTTCCAAAAATTAGTGCAAAAAAAAGATTAGTATATTTCTACACTAATCCATAAAAGATTGCATATCAGGTTCTAATTCTGATAACCATTCCTCTTCCTCTTCTTCATCTTCTACATCATCCTTATTATCATTCCATTTTAATAATAAATAATAAGCCACCTCAGTTTCAACTTGTTCCACACTATTTAGTATGCTAATATTATTGTCTATATTTATTTTATAAAACTCGTGATACTTTGATTCGCTACCATTAGCTGCTTTTTTGGGAACAAGGTATTTATCAATAGCATCATCTATGTTACCATAAAGTTGTGGTTTTAATATCATCAAATTATAATGAACAAACCAATATTCCTCATTATCTATTTGTAATAGTTTTTGATAATCAGAGTTTTCAAATAAATCATACATTGCAAAATATGAAATTAAGGGAAAATTTTCACTTTCTAGAACCATTCGTCTAATTACATCCTTCTTTAATTTATCTATACAATCTAGTTTTTTCATTAGAACAAAATAATAAAGTTGTTCATCCTGATAATCTGTTTTCAAACTATTTTTAAAGAATCCATAAATTAAATTTTTAAAGTCATTAGATTTGAACGCTTCAAACCCGTTAATTATATTATTAATATATAATATTGATTCTGGATATTTTTTTAATATATAACATATTTGGTGATAATTAAAATCATCAAAATATGTCTTACTAAAATCTATTGTATTAAAAAATTCACTCTTAAAAAAATTAACTATGAATACTTTTTCCTTTTTAAAATTGTTGATTTTACCAATTCTATATATTAATTGATTAGTAAAAAACAAATTATTATATAATTGTGGCTTTTTTCCTTCTTCTTTTAATTTATTATTTTGTTGAGTCTTATTATAAATTTCAGCCTTAATATTTGTAGTAATTGTCTTCCAATATTTTTCTATACAGTCTTCACTTGTATATTTCAAATAATCTATAATTTCTACTTTTTCATCATTTTTTTCAAGATCATATTTTTCCAAAACCTTATCAAATGCATTTATAACATTATCAATATTTTCTTTATTACAGAAAAAATAGAAATCATCAGAAAAGTATGAAAATTCACAATCAATAGCATAATCATCAAAATACTGAATTAAATCATCACTAATATTTTTAGAAAAAAGTTCTGCAAAATATAGTGATAAGTAATTCCCCATAATTATTCCACCAGTTCTACCAAAATTAAGTCTTGATAAAGGTTTATCAATAAATAAATCACTACTTATATCTCTAAAAATGTAATGTGTGTATAAATTCTTGTAAAAACTCTTAATATCCATTCTTATTAAATAGTCATACTTTACTAATCGATTGTAATCAATTAATTCATTTTCACTATAACTGTTTACTTTAAATTCTCCAAGTGTATATGATATTTGCATTCTCTTTGTGTCATCTAATTCTTCTAACTTTTCAAAATCATATCCTAAATCATCTAGTTCATCCTTATAGTAATCATAAGCTAATTTAAAATTATAAATATTAGGAATTTTTAATGTTCTAAATGTATTTTCATTATTTCTTATTCTAAAAACAAATGGTTTTGTCCATGATGTTTTAGTAATTTCAAGTGCATCAGTAGGATACATTACATTTTCTACATTAACAAAAAACTTTATATTGTTTTTAAAGTTATAATAATAATTAAATCTCATACTACCTCCATCATCAATAAATCATAATAAGTATATCATTTTAATCTTATTATTGTAAATTGATTTTGAGTATAATTAGGGTTTAAGGGATTTCCCTTAGATTTGTAAATGTTAGGAGGACATTTGCAGTGCTGGCTAAGACACAGTTTTCTCTTACGATGAAAACCGTTCTTAAAGTCCTCACTTCGTTCATCTATAATATTGATGATTTTTTTTTACTACTAATCCTAAATAATCGCATAAGTAATCATTAAAATCTTTACCACTTTTTGGTGGTTCATCAATTATTTTATAACTTGCTGACAAAGAATTTTGTACTGCTTTGGTTGCTAATCTACCAGCCTCATCATTGTCAAAATGAAGAATAATAGTCTCAATATTATTATTTTTTTTCAGAAAGTTAGATAAAGTTTTTGGTACTTTACTATTTGAAATATCCTTACTAGGTTGATAAATTCCTGCTAATGATAATAGATTTTCTTCATCATATTTTTCATTATTTATTTCTTTTAGTGTTGCGTATGATAATAAATCTATCGCACTTTCAAATAGATGTACCGTGTTATTTTTTACTACTGATTCTAATTTAAATGAATAAGTTTTATCACTACCGTAAGCATCGTGCATATAACGACTACTATTTGTACCTCTTACACCTGCATATCTAGGACTTTTATTCTCATCATAACCTACAAAAACAACATTGTTTTTTCCTTTTTCTTGATAAATATATCCTTTATTTATACACTCATCAATAATGTTATAACTAATTCCTCTATTTTGTAAATATGAAATAACTTTATCATTATTTGGTGCTTTTTCAGGTAGTAATAAGTCTTCTCTTTTTATGTTTTCTTCTATTCTATGATTAAATTTTTTTTCTAATCCTCTTTGATTTATTAAGTGTCCTACTGCATCAGTAAAAGAATATTCTTCAACTTGTATTAAATATTCAAGAGCTGTTTTACCACCTATTCCTCTTGAAAACCAATACCACATACCATTATTAATTTTTAAACTATCGTGTGTTCTAGTATGATAAGTATTCCTTGATTCATGTACTAATTCCTCAGGTCTTGTATTACTTAAATAAGTAAATACATCTATTGATTTTGCTTTTTCAATCTGCTCTTTTGTAAAATACGCCATTATCTTTCTCTTTCAATATTTTGTTTAGCGTGAGGTTTTGTTGGTTCAACTTTTAGATAATTAAAACTATAATCAGTAAATGCTTTCATTAAATCTTCAAGATTTCTACAATCATATTGTCGTCCATCAATCTCGACTTTTTTTTCATTTCTATCAAATTTAATATGAATGCTATCTGCTGTTATTACTGGTGATGGATAAGGTCTATAATCAACTTTTTCTAAATCTTCATAATCAAGTATAACTTCTTCATTATTTCGCATATATTCTGCAATATCCTCAGCTTCTTTATAAGAATCAGCCTCAACAGTTATTACTCTACTACTTGTTTCTACTATTTCAACATCATATTTTGCCATATTTTCCTCCAATCTAAAAAGCCAATACATAATGTATTGACTTACTTACCAATCATAAAACTAATTGCCTCTCTAACACCTTTAAAGAAAATTGCCTCATATTCAAGCATCTTTAAATCCACTTGATTACTTAAAATTTCAACAAAAATATCACATTCTTCTTTACTTAATCCATCAATTTTATTGCCATCGAGAAGTTGCTTTATATTTTCAGATTTTCTAATGAGATTTTTATTTTCAATATATATCTTCTTATATTTCTTATTAGAATCTCTTAATTCTAATTCTACATGAGAAATATAATCTAATAGTATATCTTCTATTTTATCAAATAAACTATCTTTCCTCATTCGAAAACAAATCCTTTATACTTATACCTAACTCATCAGCAATATCAAAAATAACTCTAATAGAAGGATGTCTTACTAGCTCATCAGCCTCAAACTTTTCAATATAATCACTTTTTTTACCCAATCTTTTTGACAATTCTTCTGGTGTTAGATTGGCTTTTTCTCTGTAATATTTTACATTTCTTAATAATCTTTCATCCACTATTTGCCCTCCTCAACAAGCATTATATTGTTTGTTGATAACTATTACAAATGTGGAATTTAGTTATTTTGTAGATTTGATTTTTTTATAAAAATCCAAAAAAAGATAGATTAAATAACCTATCCTGAAAACTATAATTTTTTAAAGCAATAAGTTTTTTTATTATCTGTGTTTAGCATTATTATTAATAATTCCGTTTAGTTCTTCATCTCTGTTTATATTATATTCCTCAAATGGAAATTCTTCACAATTACCTATACCCACTTCTTCAACTGTTTTAACTAATGTAGCATGTTTAACAGATGAAATAATACGTAATAATTGTTCTCTCTCTGATAAATATAATTCTGGATCACTAATAATTTTTTCAGCAATTCTCATTGCTCCTGCTATTTGTGCATTAAATGATGCTGGGTCTTTTTCATCATAATTGATTGACCAAAAGTCTTCTGATGGATTTAATTTTGCCATATATAATCATTCCTCCTGCACATAGTATAACACATAAACATATATTTTAATATAGATTTTCAATGAATATCTGCAATATTTACAAATATACTTTATAAAATAATTCTATCTTTCTTCATATAACCTAGGTTGTTTTTCTTTATTATTTTCTATCTTTCTAACTCTAAAATTATCTTTATATATCTTTTCTAATTGATTAAAGACTTCATCCATAGATATATTTTTATTAAACCAATCTATTTTTTCAACAATACTTTCCCAGTCAGTATCATTTACTTTTGTACCTATTTCAACATAAGAATAAAGTTTATTATAATGTAATTCTACACAATGAGTGTCACTAATAATTCGTGCGACTGTATAATAATACTTATCATTTAATTCTTTTATTTCTGTAATAACTTCATAATTTAATACACTATTATCTTCAACATCTAACATTTAATCACCATTTTTTCGATTTTCAATTAAGGACATATAGTAATCATTTTCTGAATTGATTTTTGGTATATGAATTAATAATTGCCAGATCATTTCACTTGCTTCACTAGGAAAAAATCTAACATCTATATATTCTTCATTATTTTCGTTTACTCTTTGTACAGAGTATTTTAACAATTTTTCTTTTAACTTTAAAGCATTTTGAGAGAAATTATTATCTTCTATTTTTGAATTAATATTCTTCTCTAATATACTTATTAATTGATTAAATCCATCCTTATCTAATGTTAATTTAGATGATGGAGTCCTTGATTGATAAGACATTATTTTACCACTCCTCTCATAATACTTCTAGGATAAATTGTTAATCCTCCAACATTATTTCCATTTTCATCACAATTTCCATAGATGTTTCCAATAATTTCTATATAATTGCCTTCTTTTAATTCTGTAAAATTTTCTATATTCATACCACATAAAGTAAATGTTAGATAGCTATATACTCTTTTAAATGTATCCCCATCAGCTACTCTCATATTAAGAGGAATTGCTAATAAGATTTTAAAAGCAATATCATTATCTTTAATTAATTCTTTTTTTAATACTTTTCCAGTTAGTCTTATAGTATTCACTATCTTTCACACTCTCTTTCCTTGTCATATATTCTTGATTCAATACTACCTGTTTTAATATCAATATTATCTAGTTTTTTTTCATCAATATTTAAGTCTTTTATAGATAATCCTTCTAAAAGATTTTTAACCATTTCTTTTGCTTCTTCCTTAGAATCAGCATATACTTCTAAGCCCATATTTCCATATAGTTTTATATCAAATTCATATTTATTCATTTGTCTTTTCCTCCCCATTTCTACTTAAAAAAGCAATAAGTTTCTTATTCCTTATTGCTTTCTTCAAATCCAATATTATTGTTATTTCTGATGATGTAATATCATTTATCTTTTGCAAATCTTCTAAATTAAGTCCTAAAATACTTTTCTCAGTATCAAATCCTGCTTTAAAAAGTTTTTCTAGTAATTTAGTTATATTACCAAAATTATACTTTACTTTTTCCATAATTACCTCTCATCTCTGTCTTCAACCATATGATTTTTTAAATCTTTCCTTGTTGATAAAAAAGTTAATCTTTCACAAACTAAATTCATCTTTGTTTCTTTTGTACCATCTTCTTTTTCTATTTGATTTGTTTGTAGTCTTCCTTTAACTGCTACTAGATCACCTTTCTTACAATATTCTGCTGTGGTACTAGCGATATTATTCCACAACATTACATTGATATAATCTGCTTCATATTCACCATCTGCATTTTTAAAACTTCTTGGTACTGCAAGTGTTATTGATGAATACTGTTTACCACTTTCTGTTTCTTTTACTTCAAGATCTCTTACTATTCTTCCTACTACTACTGTTTGATTTAACATATAAACACCTCTTCCTTCTTAAATCACTCTTATTAATTCACTTATAACTACTAATTGTTTATCTTCATTACCCTTACAAGTTATAAGTGTTAAAGTAGTCTTATTTCCATTTCTAACTATATTAGCCTTACCAGTTTTATTAATTTCATATATGTTCATAACTTTATATTGATATTCTTTCTTGCCATAAAAAATACTTATTTCATCATCAATACTTAGTTTATCAACATCCCTAAAATATGAAATATTACCATTTCCTGAGTGTCCAGCTAATATAAAATTCCCATTTTCAATATTGGGATAGTTAGATTCTTTTAAAATTTCTATATTTCTACTTACACTATTACAAGTGCTAGAAATATCACATAAACCTTTTTCAAGTTTAATTTTTGGTATCTTTATAACTGCAATGTATTTCTCATTATCAGTTTTTTCTTTTTTAATTTCTTCGGTATGATTTTCTTGTTGTATAAAAACTTCTTCTTGTTTTTGTTCTTCGTAAAATTCTTCAATCTTGATACTTTCCTCTCTATATACAAAATAATCATATATTGGTTTCCCATACAAAAGACAAATTCCTACTATAATAAGTAAAGAGCCAACTAATTTAAGTTGACTCTTATTCTTTTTATTTTCTTTTCTTTTTGTCATAAACTAAAACTCCTATTCCACCTATTAATGCGACTATTCCTACTATCTCAATGATATGTTTGTCATTAATTCCAGTATTAGGTACATCTATAACTACTTTTTCATCTACCATAGTACATTTAACAATCTCACCATCTTCTAGTATTTCAAAATACATCTTTTCAGGATTTAATGTATACCCCTCTGGTGCTTCTTTCTCAATGAAATAGTATTTTCCATATCTTAGATTTTCGATTATAATCTTTCCTTCCTCATTAGTACGCTCTGAAAAAAGTAATTTATCATCATTAGAATAGATTTCGATAAGTGTATTTGGTAGTGGCTCACTTGTAGATATATCTTGTTTAGTTATTTCAACAGTTCCTGTTATTGGTTTATTTTTCATCTCTGCTTTAACTATTTCGCCATCTTCTTTTATTTCAAAATATACAATTTCATCTGTTATAACATAGCCTGTAGCTGGATTAGTTTCTATGATGTAATACTTACCAACTTTTAAATCGTCAATAACAATCTTACCTTCTTCATCTGTAATTCCAGTAAAGATTTCTTCATCTGTATCAGTAAATATCTTTATTTCTGTATTAGGTATAACTTCTCCATTAACTAAATCAGTCTTAGTAAATTCAAGTGTTCCTTTTTTCAAGTAGTTATTTAGTGTTATTTTTTCTTCAACAATAGATGTATATTGGTCTTTATATTTTAGTTCTATATAATGTTTTTCTTCGTCTACAACATGATTTTCATCTGCAATTTTTTCAATTATATAGTATTTACCTAGATATAGATTATTTATTTTAATTGAACCGTTTTTAGTCTTATAAGTTCCAATTAATTTATCTTTTTTATGAATTAGAGTTTTGTTTGCTGAAAGAATATCTTCTCCTGCATATAATTCATAAACAACATTATTAAGTTTTATTTCTTCATAATGATATTTATTATCAGCAATTTTAAATTCTTCACCAATCTTATTAATAATAATTCTTCCCTTTACTTCTTTATTTTCAAAGTTAGTTTCAAATAATATACCATTGTCATTATCAGTTATAAATTGAGTATTTTCTCCTATTTCAAACTCTACTGACTCTTGATTCCATAAATAACCATCAATTTTTTGGTCTACTTCTTCTAGTAAGTATTTACCACTAGATAGTGGATATGGTGTTATAAATTCACCATTATTATCTGTTTCAAATTCACATACATATTTACTAGATGGATATGTTATTGTTTGACATACATATTCATTAGTATCTACATTTTTGATTTTGAATTTAATACCAGCCCTCTTAATAACACTTCCTGTATCTTTATCAATCTTAATTACTTTAAGTCTAGCTGTTATTTCTGCATCAGATAAAATCATATTATTTGATACATTTGTGTTCTCATTAACAACAATTTCAAAGTCATCAACCTTATTATAATTCTTTGCTGATGTTATTTGTTTTACAACATAAGTTCCATAAGGTAAATCTATTTGTGCAAAACCATTATCATCTGTTGTGAATGATGTGTATAACTCATTATTTGATTTTAAATATACATTAAATTTAACATTCTCCTCAACCTTTAATATTGTTGATTCTGCTGAAGCGAATACCTTATAAAAAGTATATTTATTCTTAATTATGTCTTCATATAATTTAACAGTTGGTGATGGATTATTAGAATTAATAGTGATTACTTCTTCATTTTGAGATAATTTATAACCACGACTTGCTTCTAATTCTCTTATTTTGTATGTTCCATAAGGCAATTCTTTACTTGTATTATTAGTACCTGTAATTAATGTATCAACTAATTCATTATTAGAATTATAAATACCATATTTAGCACCATTCAAAGTAGCATCACCTTGTGGATTATTGCCTGTATCTCTATCAAGTTTTTCTCCTGTGATAGTACCAGTAGTTGTTTTAATTTTAACATTGGCGATTACTGGATCTAGTATTCCAGAACTAGCCATTTTTTGATTTGAACCATTATAGTAAATTAGATTAACCTTAGTAGTATAATTCTTCTTAACAAACTGTATTTCATCAATGCTAGAAGTACTATTTGATTTTACTTTTAAAGTATTTCCATTTACTTCTACACCATTTAATCCACTACTATATATATCATAATTACCTAAAACTCCGTTGTTATCATTTATAGTAATTTCTTCACCCATATTAACCTCAATTAAGTTATTATCGAATGATGGTGTTTTATAATGATTATTAACTAGATTTATTATTTCATTCTTTTCATTTTCAATATCAATTCTTGGAGCACTCTCATAGTTATCACTAACCCAATAAGTATCTCTACCTGTTATTGTTTCCCAGATTAATTCTTGGGAAGCCATATAATAATATCTAGTTTGATGATTTGGATAATCATATCCATAGTAAGCATATAATCTTACTTTTTGTCTTACATCATTAGATAGATTAGATATACTCCAATCTTCTGTTGATGAATAAATACTTGTATTGATTGCCACACCTGGATCAATACAGTATGCTGTCATACCGTTCATTAAAAATCTATTTGTTTGAAATAAATAAGTTCCATTTTCAGTATTAATAACTTCAAATATTCCATCAAACCTATCTCTTTCAAGTTGTGTGTCATCAATGTTTGCTTTCGCACTTCCCATTCCTATACTAAACATTAGTATCAAGGATAGTGCAAATAAAAATTTCTTAATTTTTCTCAATTTTATCTTCCTTTCTTCCATAAAAAAAAGAACAACTTACTGTTCTAATAATCTGTATTAATTTTTAGTGTGCTACCATTACATTGATAGCTTATTACTCTGTCTGATAATGTTTGTTTTATCTCACTACCTATTTTTTCACATTCTTCATTACTTGAATAAGTATTTTCTTTAAAAACATATTCAATAAAGTATCCTAGTGAATTACCACTATTAGACATTACTTCAATGAAGAAAGAATTAGTCATAGATTGTTTAAATCTAAATTGAATAGGTAACGCAATATTCATACATTCATCAGGGGTACCACAATCAATTCGTCCTTTATGTTCGTTATAATCAAGTGATGATGTATCAACTGAGTTATCAACAATTTTTTGTGGTTTTTCTTCAATCTTTTCTGGTTCTTTTGGGTTTTGAACATAGTTATTTGTTTCAGTATTTGTATTTGTGTTCAAAACTTCGTTTTTTGTTATGTTTTGTTTTTCTTCTTGTAGGTTTTGCTGTTCAAAAGTTGAATTTGTATTGTTGGAGTGTTCAAAAGTTTCATCTAACTCCTTAGGAATTACTACTGTTTCAACTACTTCTTCTTGTTTAGTAGATTCATCTTGTTCTTTAATTTTTTCTTGTTTCTCAACAATCTCCTGTGATTCTTTGTTTTCAACATTAGATGATTTTCCACTAAAAGCAGAATTAACACCAACAAACAAACTTACAACAAAAACAGCGAAAAATATACGAGCTAATTTCATTTCACATCTCTCCTTTTTGCATACATCCTAGCACATAATAATTTTCTTGTCATTACTACAAATCATATATTTTTTTCAGTTAGTAATAATAGTTAGTTTATTTAAGGGTGGATTGTAAGGAGGGATTTTTATGTCATACATACTCCCACAATCATCTACCCTGTTCTTGCCTTTTCTGTTTAAGCCTTTTCTGGTACTCAACATAAAACTCAACAGCCTTGATAACATACTCCTCTTTCTCGCTATCTTTCATTAATGTTCGTGGGAGTATTGTACTAAGTCTGTTCATACTAACTTTTAATTTAGGTGTTTGATTAGGTTTAGTTTCTATCATATACCCCTCTATCTTATCAAAAGTTAATTCTCCACTCTGACTTAGTTTCTTCATTTCTATTGCCTGTTGTTGTGAAGGTGTTGCCTGATACTTTTCCATTGAGTCATATAATTTTTCTTGTTCATCCTTTTTTAAATATGATATTTCTACTGCTGGATTAAAAGCTATCTTCTTATTATCTACCATATCTAATATTTTAGGTATTAATTCAGTAAGTCTTATATATCTTCTAATTTGTTCCCTACTGTCACCAGTTTTCTCTGCCAATTTTTCATTTGTTCTTAACTTCGACCCAAGTTGTGTCGAAGTTATATCTGTTCTTTTTCCTTGATGATTCATAGCCTCTAATTTCATTTTATATGCGAATGCTTTTTCACTGGGTAATATTTCTTCTCTTTGCATATTACTATCTACCATTATTATAGTAGCCTCCTCCAATGATAAATCACGCACAATACAAGGAATTGTTTCTATTCCACATAATTCACTTGCTCTTTTTCTTCGATGTCCAGAAATCATTTCATATCGACCATTTTCTTTTGGTCTTACAAGTGCTGGTACTAATACTCCATTATCCTTAATACTTTCACACATTTTAAGCATATCGTCATTTTCTAATACTTTAAAAGGATGTTCTGGGAAGTCATCAATATCACTAATGTTGATTATCTTAACTCTTTCTAACTTGGCATCATCTCTTGTTTGTTGTGTTGAAAACAAATCATCTACTTTGGGTAATATCATTTTTGACAATTGTTCTTTCGCCATCTAATACCTCCTTAGCAAAATTTCTATATGCTTCTGCAATTTTATTACCTTTATCATAAGAAAATATACTTTTTCCGTGAATTGTTGATTCAGCAATTTTTACTGCAACAGGTATTTGAGTGTCAAATATTCGTACAACTCCACCGTAGTTTTGTTGCAAAGCATATTTAGTTTCTTTTGATATATTTGTTCTTCCATCAACAAGAGTTAATAATATTCCTTCTACATTTAAATCAGGATTAACTTGTCCTTTTACTCTTGAAATTGTTCCTAATAATTGAGCCATATTCTTAACAGCTAAATACTGAGTTTGAACAGGTATAATTACTTTATCAGAACAAGCAAGAGCATTCAATGTTAGCATTTCCAAACTAGGCATACAATCTATTAATATATAGTCATAATCTTCTTTAATATCCTTTAAACAATTTTTCATTGTGTATTCTCTGCTCATTACATTAACAAGTGATACAGCAATAGCAGACAAATCTAGATTAGATGGTATTAAATCAATACCTTCTTCATGATGTAAAACAGCCTCTTTTGGATTAAATTCTTTGTAGTTCATTACATTTTCCATCATTGTTGCGATTGTAGGTATATTATCAGTATTATAATAGCCCATACAGGTTGTTAAATCTGCTTGTGGATCTGCATCTACTAACAAAACCTTTTTACCTAATTTTGATAATGCGACTCCTAGGCTAAATGTAGTTGTAGTTTTTCCTACTCCACCTTTTTGATTAGCAATGGATATTACTTTACAATTAGACATTTTTTCTCCTCCTTCCATCAAAAAAAAACTGATATAAAATCAGTCTTCAATTAGCCTCTTACCTTGTTGTTCCGTATCACTCATGTCCTGGGTCTATGTATATTGTTTTTCCTAGAAGTTGTGGTTCTTGGGCATTCACGAATGTGAATGTGCATAGTGTTATTATGAGTGTGAATATTGTGTATATTTTGTATTTAAACATGTTATCACCATTAGATTATATGTTTTTGTGTTTAAAACTTTTTTTGTTTTTTGTTATTATGTTCAAAAATGTGGTTTTGAACATATTTTCCTTTTATTGTATTTTATTTTTATGTGCATAAGTATAGTTTTGAACATAAAAAAGAAATGTTTTATTTCTTTTATGTTCAAATGTTTATTCAAAAACCCTATGTTTTTGACATAAGGTTATTTTTTTTCGTTTTTTGTTATTTTATATGTTACTAGTCCGATTAGTGTTAATCCTGCAAGTAGTGTGTATATCCAAAGTGGTAGTTCTTTTAGCATGTAGCTTAGTTGATATAGTATATTTATTATTGTTATTATTATTCCTTCTATTAGTATTCCTTTGTATTCTTTTTTTAGTGTTCCTATTATTATTAATATTAATGCGATTATTCCTACATATATTCCTATTGTCCATGATTCTATAAACATTGTGTTTAGTAGGATTAGTGTTGTTAATATTGTTGTTAGTATGTTTTTATCATTTTCTTTTTTTAATAGGAATTTGTTGATAAGTAGTACTATATACAAGAATATTGATGAATTGATTATTATTTCAATTTCATTGTTTATATTTTGGTCTTGTGTCATCATTATCAAAGGTAATATAATCGCTATATAATTAATTTTATTTATTTTGTTTTGATTGATTGTTGCGAGTGTCAATATTATGTATATAAATAATAATAGTATGTTATTTATTAGTGGTGTTGTGTTTAGTATATTTGTATATGTTAATGTTGCCATTAGTGTTAATAGAAGTGTTATGTATGATATTTTTATGTGTTTATCGTTATTTTCTTTTGATATTATGAGTAGTGCAATTACTGACATTATTATATTTATTATGCATGGAAGTATTTCTGTTTCATTTATAAATAGTGCGATTGCAAATGTTATGTAGTAAAGTATTATGCTTATTTTTTTTATTCTGTTTTTTGTTAGTATATATGTTCCAAATAGTAGTAAATATATTATTATTAGTGTATATACTGGATTTATTATTTCTTGCATTAGTAGTATTATGCTTATTATTAGTGTTGTTATTTTTATTGGTAGCAGTATTTTTTCTGCTTCTACCACTTTTTTATGATAGTTTATTATACTTGTTAGTGTTATTAGTAGTGTTATTAGTGTTAGTAATAGTTTGTTTTCTATATTTACTATTATTAACGCTGCAAATATTATGTTTGTAATTATGTTCATTATTATTCTGTATGTTTTGTTTTTTGTTTTTAATATATTTAGTAAATATATTATTCCATATACTAGTGTTAATAGTATTGAGTCTAGGTTTTGTATTTCTGTTATGTTTTGTATTTCGTATGATGTGTTTAGTAGTATTGTTGTTATTAATACTGGACTAATTATTCCTTCTAGTATGTTTCCTTTTAGTGTTATTAGTATTGTGTTTATTATTGTTGTTAGTGATAGTATTAGTTGTAGTATTATGCTAGTGCTTTCAAGTATATATATTGTACTTATTATTGATGTTGTTATTATTAGGTAATTTGTTAGTTTGTTTTGTTTTGTTATGTTTATTAGTAGTAATATCATATTTATTATTGAAAGTGCTAGTTCTATTGGTAGTGTTAGTTGTAGTAGTATGAAGAATACTGATGTTAGTATTCCTATATATATTATATGTTTTAGTATTTTACTATCATATTTTTGATTTGTTATTTGTGAAAGCAGTGCGATTATTATTGATGTGAATGCTATATAAAGGTTTTTTCCAGGTCCTGTATATGAGAACCATGTTGATATTGTTTCTAGGTATCCGTTTGCTATTACTGTTAGTATCATAAATAGCATGCTTATTAGCCAATAGTTTTTTTCTAGTATTTCTATTTTTAATTTATATTTTGATATTAATGATAGTATTAGGAATAATAGTGATATAAATATAAGTATTAGTAGTTTTATTAGTGGTGTTATTACGTTTATATTTGTGGCTATTAGTATTATTCCTGATAGACTTACTAGTCCTATTCCTAGGTTTAATAGTAGTGATATTTGTTTTTCTTCTTTTGTTAGTTGTTTTAGTTTTTCTTTTTCTTTTAGGTTTTTGTATTCTGTATTTAGTTTGTCTAATCCTATTAGTAGTGATATTCCTGATAATGGGTTTATTATAAAGTTAATTATTGCCATTATTGTTATTTTTGTTTTTTTATTATATAGGTATGTGATTGTTTGTTCTTGATATGATATGTATATTACTGCTAGTGTTGTTAGTATTATTGGATATATTAAAGTTATATCTGATACGTATGCGAGTACGGCTAGTAGTATGTTTATTATTGCTGATATTAGTAGTGCTTTTTTCATTTTTTCACCTCTATTTATTTGTATTATTGTAGTAGTTTTGTTCTGAAAGTTGTTGTGATACTTGGTCTAGATCTGTTACGTCCATGTATCCTTGTACATCGTTTATGTATTCTTCTATTTTGAATATTAGGCTTTCCAGTGTTTGGTATTGTTCATAGTTTATGTTATAGTTTTTTAGTATATTTATTTGTTCGTCTGATAGTAGTAGTCCATTATTTCTTTGTTTTAATTGTGTTTTTTCTATGTTTAGTTCTATCCCTAGGTCATTTAGTAGTGTATCTATATCGTTTTGTTTTTTTGTTTTTATCATATTTCCTCCAATTTTTCTATGGCTTTAGCTAGTCCTATTTTTCCATATTCGTATGTTAGGCTTCCTTGTTGGTATGCGATATATGGTGGCCTTATTGGTCCATCACATGATAGTTCTATTGATGAACCTTGTGTGAATGCTCCTGCTGCCATTATTACTTTGTCTGTATATCCTGGCATTTCCCATGGCTCTGGTATTACATATGAATCTATTGCGGATCCTTTTTGTATTCCTTGACAGTATTTTATTAGTTTTTTTTCGTCTTTGAATATTATGTTTTGTACTATATCTGCCCTTGGTTCATTATATGATGGTTCTACTTCGTATCCTTTTGTTTCTAGTACTTTGCTTGTTAGTATTGCGGTTTTTAGTGCGTTTGATACTACTTTTGGTGCTAGGTATATTCCTTGTAGGAATTGTTTATTTATTCCTAATGTAGGCCCTACTTCTTTTCCTTCTCCTGGAAGTGTTAGTCTTTCTGCACAAAGTTCTATTAGGTGTTTTTTTCCTACTATGTAGGCACCATTAGGTGCAATTCCTCCTCCTAGGTTTTTTATTAGTGATCCTACTACTATGTCTGCTCCTACTTCTGTTGGTTCTTTTGTGGTTACAAATTCGCAGTAACAGTTATCTATCATTATAATTATATCTTTATCGATTTCTTTTATGAATTTTATTACTTTTTCTACTTTGTCCAGTGTAATACTCTTTCTTGTTGAGTATCCTTTTGATCTTTGTATTTCTATTAGTTTTATTTTTTTGTTTGTTATGGTTTTTCTTATTTTATCATAGTCAAAGTCATTATCTATTAAATCTATTTGTTCGTAGTTTATGTTGAATGATTTTAGTGAACTATTATTTTCTTCTAAGCCTATTACTTGATCTAGTGTATCGTATGGTTTTCCTGTTATTGATAGTAGTGTATCATTTGGTCTTAGAAGTGCGAACAATGCGACTGTAAGTGCATGTGAACCTGATATGAATTGTCCTCTTACTAGTGCGTCTTCTGCGTTAAATATTTCTTTATAGATATTTTCTATTGCTTCTCTTCCTATATCGTTATATCCATATCCTGTTGTTTCGTTAAAGTGCACTTCTGATATTTTGTTGTTTTGGAATGCTTTTAGTACTTTGAAACTATTGTATTCACATATTTTATCTATTTCTTTCAGTTCTTTTTCTATATTTTTTTCTTCTTGTTCTATTAGATTCCATGTTTCTTCTTTTATATTTAATAGGTTATGCATGTATTGATCCTCCATCTACTCTTATTGTTTCGTTATTTATGTAGCTTGCGTCATCTGTTGATAGAAAGTATACTACTTTTGCGATTTCTTCTGGATTTCCAAATCTATTTAGTAGTATTTTGTTTTCTTCTTCTTTTTTATATTCTTCATCTAGGTTTTTATTCATTTCTGTGTTTATCCATCCAGGGGAGACGCAGTTTACTCTTATATATGGTGCATAGTGTAGGGCAAGATTGTGTGTTAGTGATATTAGTCCTGCTTTTGATGCATCATAGTCTAGGCTATATTCGTAGTATGTATCTATTCCATTTGTTGATGATATGTTTATTATATTGCCTTGTTTTTCTTTTAGCATTTCTTCTCCAACATATTTTGATACTAGGAATGGACCTATTAGGTTAGTATCTATTGTTTTTATGAAGTTTTCTTTTGTTTTATCTTCAAATGTTGTATCGATTGCGATTCCTGCATTATTTATTAATACATCTATTTTTTTAAATTTATTTATGGATAAATCTACCATATTTTTTATTTCTTCTTCTTTTGTTATGTCTGCTTTTATAGGTAATATTTCTACATTATATTGTTTTAATTCTTCTGTTAGTTTTAGAGCTTCTTCTTCGCTATTATTGTAGTTTAATATTATATTATGATTGTTTTTAGCGAATACTCTAGCGATTGCTGCACCAAGTCCACGTGACGCACCTGTTATTAGTACTGTTTTTCTTTCCATTTTTTCCACTTCTTTTCCATATATATAATAACATATTTTTGCTCTTTTATAAATAGTAGAAAAAAAAGTATAAGTTGATTACTTAGGGTTCTATAATATTTAGTGGGTGTAAATAAATCACTCACTATTTTTGTGCATAAAAAAAGTGACATGATAACCAAATCTTTGATAAAATGTATTTAACCCAAAAAAAACATTAGAAAGAAGG
>Ga0129307_1000992_pt1 | contig 35743 bp, 33 predicted proteins | sample P1105metagenome_FD_94437 | JGI IMG/M metagenome (GOLD analysis project Ga0129307, IMG submission 94437) | Capybara group fecal microbial communities from Wisconsin, USA - P1105 metagenome | ecosystem: Host-associated > Mammals > Digestive system > Large intestine > Fecal | place: USA: Wisconsin...
AAGCAGGCACTCAGCAAGGCAACAGATGTAATGCTGGACATGCTGAAAGCTGCAATCAAGGCGGGACACAGCGCCAAATATGTTCTGTTCGATACCTGGTTTTCCAATCCTAAGGACATTATCCGGATTCATAGCGAGTGCGGCATGAACACCATCGCCATGATCAAGAAGTCATCCAAGGTCTTCTATGAATTCGAAGGGAAGCGGATGAATGTCAAGCAGATCTTTGGAATGTGCAAGAAGCGCCGTGGCCGTTCCAAGTACCTGCTTTCCGTCTGCGTCAATATCTCCCAGAAGAACGGTGAATCCCTGCCGGCGAAAATCGTTTGCGTCCGTAACCGGAACAACAAGAAGGACTGGATCGCCTTCATCTGCACAGATACCAACCTGTCAGAGGAAGAGATTCTGCGGATTTACGGGAAACGCTGGGGCATTATGCCGATATCGGCATAATGCCCCATATGCCGATATTTTGGAAATGCCGATAATCGGTTTTTCTGAGTATTGGTAAATCATTGCTTTCAATATTTCTCGGCATTTCTTACTATGGTGATGAATCATCACTGTAGGAGGAGGGCTGCCAATGGATGGACGCAAACGACTAAAACACCTGACTGATCAACTCATAATGGAGGTGAAATGCTACGGCATACTGGAAATCAGCATAGAACAGTATCAAATTGTTTGCAACGCTATCGAAAAATATGCTGAAGCATCTGGACAAAACGAATATTCGCCAGGACTCATGGCTTCATATTCAAATTATCTTGATGAACGCGTTTCATCTGGCGAAATTTGTACTGAATATCGCCGTTTTCAAGTTCGAGTATTACGTATGCTCTCCACTTTAGCAGAGACAGGTAAAGTGGATTTTTCACGTGCCAGGTATGGCTTGTTCAAATATCCTGTGAATAATAAAACTGCAGAGCTTGTTGAACAAATACTCGATAGTTATTCCATCAGTGATAAAATCAAGAAAGATCTTCGAGCACCAACGAGGCACTTGCTGTGGTATGCAGCAAAACAGGGCGTTATACCTGAAAAGATCGATGATGCTCTTATTATGAGGTATCTCATTGATGAAGTTCCAACCACAAATGGCGGTAGTACCGGTCGAACGCTCCGCTGCGTAAAATATACAACTGAGTTTCTGAAGGAAAACGGAAATCAAAATATTCTCCGAGATTACACTTTGTTAAAACTGAAAAACGATCACAGACGTATCGTTCCAGCATTCTTAGAGGAAGAAATTGCAGAGATTGTTGATGCAACCGACACAGCAAAGAAGATTGGAAAACGAGATCGAGCTATTCTGCTTGTTGCTTACTGTACAGGACTCCGAGGAATCGATATCATTGAAATCAAACTCTCTGATATTGATTGGCGAAGGCAGAAAATATCTGTAGTTCAGTCAAAAACACATACTCCGATTATCTGCGAATTAAACGGAGCCACCATGAATATCTTCTTTGGGAGACTTCATGAAAGTCTATCTCCCCTGTGTACGAAATCGTGATGACGACACGATTGCATCTTACAGATACAGCATTAATTTGTTTATGTCTTATCTGAATTCAGCCAGAGGCTTATCACTGCTGACAATCCAAGCGAGTGATTTCAACCAGAAAGATATCGTTGCCTATATGGATTGGCTTGCTTCTGAACGAAATAATGTTGCAACCACGATAAACCACAGGCTCTCAGATATTCGTGGGGTTTGTCAGTATCTGTTGAAGAAGAAGGCAATCACACCGGAAGCATATGAAGAGATCCGAGAAATAAAAGATATCGCCGATGAACGTATCATTGATTTCACATGGTTGACAGTAGATGATATGACTCTCATCCTGAATAGCGTTCAGGAGAATCGTGATGCAAAAAGGGATTATTTTCTTCTTTCGTTACTTTATGAAAGTGGGGCTCGGATCAATGAAGTTCTTTCTTTGAAACTTCGGGACCTGAAACCCACAACGGACGGAGAAGTTGATGTCCATTTCTATGGAAAGGGAAATAAGCACAGGATAACTCCATTGTCCAAAGAAATATGGCTGCAATTTGAGAAGTATTGTGAATCATATCAGCCGGAAAGAAATCCTGACGACCTCCTATTCTATTCGTATAGAAATGGTCAAAAGAACAAAATGTCAAGTGACAACGTAAGCCGGATCCTGTCTGATAGCGAACTTGCGGTAAAAAAGACGAGGCCAGATCTGATACATCTGCATTCACATTTGTTTAGACGAACGCGGGCAATGCATCTGTATCAGGCCGGAGTGCCGTTACCGACCATTTCGGATTGGTTGGGTCATTCCAGCATAGAAACAACTCGTTTTTATGCGAAAGTGACAGAAGAAATGAAACGTGAAGCATTACACAAGCTTAGTGAAAGCGACAATTCCGTTTTTAAAAACGATGTTGCATTCAAATTTTCAGGTAACGAGGATATGCTCAGAAGGCTATGTGGTCTCAAATAAATGCCGATACAATTTTGTCCATGCCGGGGAATCCTTTCAGACATGGACTTCTTTGAAATTTATATCGGCATTTCCAAAATATCGGCATATGGGATATCGAGGTATTCTTCAAAGCCTGCAAATCCTTGCTGAATCTGGGTTCCGAATGTCACAGCCTTTCTTACGATGCTTTGACGGCACACGTGTCTTTAGTCTTTATCCGGTATATGCTGCTATCGTTACAGCAACGAAACAGTAGCGATGATCGCACAATCAGCGAGCTCTTCCTTTTGATGATCGATGAACTGGCAGACATTACCTTTGGTCATGCTCTTCAGCTCATTGTTGACATCATGCTACAGATGATACAGGAACGGTTTGGGCTTTCTGATGATCAACTGGATCAGTTTCTGGCTGATTTCGTCGGGCGTCTCCCGGTCAGTTATCAGCATGCTTTGCAGTTGAAAGCATCCTGATGGTTTTTATAGCTTGACTCTTATAGTGTTTTCAAGGTTCTGGGACTATTTTCTATGTGGGAAGTCTGAGTTAAAAACAATTGGGAGTTCTGGCTGATCAATCACATTAACCAGCAACTGTTTATACTCCTCTGCATAGGTCTCATCCATGGGTTTTCCAGCCAGTACGCCGCTTATGGTGTTGAATATACCCGTTGCCTTCAGATACTCCAGTGCATTTCGATACTTTTCAGGAGTTGGCTTCTCTTCGCTGGATTCCAGCAACAGGATACATCCACGCCAGTCTTCTGCATCCGGGAACAAATGATACTTTTGGCATAATACTGGCATGTCTGCATACCTTTCCCCATCAAAAAAATCATGTATTGAGTCGATGCATCCGCCAAGTATTGGACCGGAGAAAACAGGCGGCCCCTGTAACAATTCGAATCCCTGGTTGGGAAGTGCAGGTAGCTGCTTACCCACCTGTTCTGGCGAAAAGCATTCCCTTTCTCCGTACCAAACATTGCTCGGAGTAATCTCCCTGATCTTCCCGGTAGTGATCAGTTCCTCAAGAAATTTCTGCGTGTATGGGTGCATCTGTGGACCCAGCTCGCAGATGTCTGCAAAAAATGCCTGACCGTAGAAGGTTTTCAGCCCAACTTTATGTAGCATGAAGTGATTGATTGTGGTGTCAGAGAAACCAAGGAATACTTTATCCGTGACTGCATCTGCCAATTCATTGTTATCAAATAGATATGGCAGAAGCCGATATGTATCATCCCCACCGGTAGAACACAAGATCATATCTATTTCAGGATCCCTGAATGCTGCCAGAAGATCTTCTGCCCGTTTTTCCGGGTGATCCCTGACGTAATCAATCCCCATGCGTGCATGTGGCATAAATTTCACATTCAGTCCGAACCTCTTAAGTCTGCGGAGACCGATCTCCACCTCGAACTGAACAAATGGTTCGCCAACGATCCCGCTTGAAAGGCTGACAATTGCGACATTCCTGATCATGGCTTCCTCCAAATACGATCCAGCGATGGTGCGTTGAACAAAAATCCTGTCGTGTTAACTGCGCTTTTCAGCGTCTGCTCATTATACCCTTTGAGTCCTTATCCCGCAAGAAAAAGAAGGTGAATCTTTATGGCTGAAACCTTGCGCGAACTGGTGGTCGCGCTATCGCTGGACTCCAGCAATTTCTCGCGTAATATGCGCTCCATCAATCAGCAGATCAAGGAAGCCGAGTCTACCTTCCGTCTGGCAGGCGCTGGCGTGGAGAACTTCGAGAAGACCGTTGCCGGGACTGAAGCAAAGCTCTCCATGCTGGGAAACAAGCTGACCCAGCAGAACCGCGCTGTGGAGCAATACAGCCGTGCCCTTGTAGCCGCCAATGATAAGCTGAAGGAAAACTACGACCGGCATAAGGATTACTCCGCCCGGCTGGAGCAGGCAAAAGCCCGTCAGGAAGCCCTGCGCTTTGAGGTGGAAACCTCCAAGGCGGCCTATGAGCATTACCGGGATACCCTCGGGGAAACAGACTCCGCCACGATTGCCGCAAAGGCAAATCTGGAACGGTACCAGGAGGAGCATGCTGAAGCGACCGCCGAGGTTACGAAGCTGGAGGGCCAGGTCAAGGCTCTGCAGAAAACCATGCAGAACAGCGCGGATGCCGCTTCCAAGGCCGCGACTGATCTGAACAACGCCAAGGCCGCTGCCCGGGAAACGGATGCGGAGATCAAAAAACTGACGGAAGAACTGTACCGGATGAAGTCCGCATGGACACAGGCCGGGACGACGCTGACTAACTTCTCGAAGAAGTGCGGAACCCTGTCTAAGGCTATGACCAAGGCCGGGAAGACGCTCACAACGCATATCACCACACCCATTGTGGCGCTGGGAACAACAGCGGTTAAGGCCAGCATGGACTTTGAGTCCTCGTTTGCGTATGTCCGGAAAACGGTCAACGGTACAGAAGAGGACTTCAACACCCTCGCTGAGGCATCCAAGCGGATGTCCACCGAGATTGCCACCTCCACAGATGAGATCAACGCTGTCATGGCTACGGGCGGACAGCTGGGTATTGCCACGGAACACATCGAGGAATTCGCCCGGGTCATGATTGACCTGAGCAACGCTTCCACAGACCTGGATGCGGATACCGCCGCTACCCAGCTTGCGAAGTTTGCCAATATCATGGGCACCAGTCAGTCCCAGTTCTCCAATATCGGCAGTACGATTGCCATGCTGGGTAATAATTTCGCTACGACAGAAGCGCCTATTGCAGAAATGGCAATGCGTATCGCTGGCGCGGGCAGGCAAATCGGTTTGACGGAAGCACAGGTTCTTGGCCTCGCGACGGCTCTGTCGTCTGTCGGTATACAGGCGCAGGCTGGTGGTTCCTCCATCTCCAAGGCCCTGATCAAAATGGAAGTCGCGGCCACCACCGGCGGTGATGCCCTGAAGGACTTCGCCCGGGTCTCCGGAATGACAGAGCAGGAGTTTGTCAACGCATGGAAGAGTGATCCGATCAAAGTATTCCAGCGGTTCATTGAGAGCCTTGCTGAAATGAACGAGGAGGGCATGTCCTCTGTTGCCGTCCTTGATGAAATCGGCATCAGTGAAATCCGCCTGCGTGATACGATGCTTCGTGCGGTTAACGCGACTGAACTGTTTGCCAACGCGCAGGATATGGCAGCGGAAGCTTGGGAAGAGAACACTGCCCTTGCACAGAAATCCAGTGTCATTTATGGCACTACCGCCAGTAAGCTGAAAAACCTGAAAAACACGGCTCTCATGTTTGCCCAGCGGATCGGTGATGACCTGAACCCGACAATCCAGCAAATCATTGATAGCGTGAACGGCCTGCTTGAGAAGTTCCTGTCCCTTGACGAGAGCCAGCGGCAGTCCATTGTGAAATGGGCTGCTTTTGCTGCCGCGATCGGCCCCGCTGTCCTGATCCTCGGGAAAGTGGTCGGCGCTGTTGGAAAGGTCTCAGGCGCTCTGGGTACCGCCTTTACCGCTATCGGGAAGTTCTCCGCAAAGGTCAGTATGGCAGGCGGTGGACTGGGCGGGCTGCTGAAAACACTGGTTTCTTCCAAACTGGCTATGGTAGCCCTTGCCGCCGCCGTTGTGTATGGAGCCATCAAACTGGTGGACTATGCCTCTGGCGCGAAAGCTGCCCGCGAAGCTCTCGAGGGCATGGCAAAAACAGCCAAATCGTGGAAGGAAACCGAAGCGGACACTTTCTACAGCCGGAGCAAGGGACTGTCCTTCTTCGGTATGACGAAGGATGACTTTGTCCGCACCACGGCCAGCGCAAAAGAGTGGCTGTCCGGACTGACCAATGTCTGGTCTGACGGGCAGAAAGAAACAAATGAGATCGTTGAATCCTGGACTGAATCTTTCAAGAGCCTGACCGCCACGACCCGGGAATCCCTGCAGGAGATGAAGGATACAGCGGATGCCGCCGGGTATACATCCGTTTCGGATCAGCTGCAGGCAGATATCAAAACGCTGGACGCCATGGACAAGGAGATCACAACTCTCCTGAAAAAACGGAAGAACCGGAAACTGACGGAAAAGGATAAACTCCGCCTGCAGGAGCTGATCGATACCCGGGAAGCGATCGAGGTCAAGTACAAACTAACCACCGCCGACACGGAAGGCTTCACCACCATCCGGAAAAAAGTGGAAGCGGAGATCGCCCGTGCGGAAGCCCGTGGGCAGGAAGTCAGCGGAGAGGTATATCAGGAAGCCATGGTAGCAGCTGCCGAAGGCATGGCCTCCGTCAACTCCGCCCTGGATACGCAGTATGACAAGGAATACGCTGTGATCCAGCTGATTGAGGACGCCACAGAGCGGCAGGCCGCTCTGGATGCCTTGAACACCAAGTACAATGAGGATCGCCGTGCCGCAGCGCTGGAATACGCCCAGCTTATGGCGGACATGGTGAATCCTGTCTGGCAGCAGGATAACGTTCAGGAAGCCAAAGGCCAGATCGGTGAACTGATGCAGCTGCTGCGCCAGTACAGCACCGCGAAGACGGACTCTGAAAAGAAAGCCTTCCTGCCTGAACTGAACAAGCTGACTGCCAGTATGGACGAAGGTGCACTGACGGAATATGTCAGCCTGCTTACCCAAATCCAGTCCCTGCTGGACAGCGGGATGACGGAAGATGAAGTCCAGGCTATGTTCCCGGATATCGACTTCACGACTGCGCTGGATCAGCTGGCCGCAATCCAGCAATTCCTGAAAGACAACAAATGGGACACCAACCTGACCAGCCTGAACGAGATGTTCGGGGAAGCTGTCGGGGATGAAGTCCTGAAGATCACCACGGATCTGGACATGACCGGTGCGAAAGCACGCTGGGAGGAATGGGCCAGCAACCCTGGTGCCATCACGACAGATGCGATCATTGCCGGGTATACGGAAGCGGAGAATGCTGAAAAGCAGCAGCCCATCGTGGAAGCCTTTGTGTCGAAATACACAGAGATTCCCGAAGGCGCGAACACCGCCCAGCTGACCCCGGAAGGTATTCTGGCATACGTCACCAAGTATGCCGAATCCACCACGGGTGTAGACGTTTCCGGCCTGAACCCGACAAACGTTACCGGCATTGTCAGCGCCTACAAGGAGCTGGCATCCGGCACGGATGTTTCCCAGCTGAAGCCCAGTGAGATCACGGCCTACGTTTTCAAATACCTGGAAGAAAACAAGGTCGATACCACCGGCCTGACTCCCGGTTCCGTTACCGCAACGGTTATGGCATATGAGGAGATCACCGGCGGTGCTTCCACTGCGGCTCTGAAACCGTCGGATATCGTCGGGCTGATCGTCAAGTACGCTGAAGCGGAAAACGTGGATCTCTCCGCGCTGAACTCTGCCCAGGTGGAGGGCATCGTTACGAAGTTCTCTGAAGCTACCGGCTGTGATAAGTCTGAGCTGATGAAGGAGTTCGTTGCCTATATCACGGAGTACAAGGAAATCAATGGCGTGAAGAAACCGACTCTGAATATGCAGGTCGGCCTGACCGGCTATGATATGCTGGCATACCGCCAGTGGCTGAAAAACAACAAAGTCGAGGTTGAAGGCATTGTCCGCCTGTCGGAAGCCTACGAGGATCCGACCGGTGCCCTGCATGATCCCGGGGTAAAGTTCTGGAAGGACGGACAGGAGATCCCAGTATCCGCTGTCACAGAAGATATGCTGAAACCGGAAGACGTCGCTGTTCTGGACAAGGACGGCACAATGCACGTCCTGATTACCGCTGAAGTAACCGGTGCCCCTGAGGCTATTGCCGAAATGCGGGAACAGGTCGCGGAAGTGGACCAACTGGGCATGACGGCCTTTGGCACGGCCATGACCGGAATCATGCCAGCGTCGCTTCTGGATTTTATCAAATCCGCAGAGCAGCGCATAAAGAATGCCAAAGGCGATCTGGATCAGTGGTATAACTTCATCTATGGCGGTAATGAAGGAATACTCCGGACGCTGGACCAGTCCATGCAGAGTGACTTCAACGCAGACAGGATGGCGCAGCTCTCTACCTATGTGGCAGAAGTTGTTGCCGCTATCAAAAATGGTGAGGAAGTCAGTCAGGAAGACATCGACAACCTGAAAAAGATCCTGCAATTCGTACAGGATCTGGACTCTGTGGGAGTTGGCGGCAATGTCACTGCGGGCATCGCGGAAGGCATGACCGAAGCCGGATGGGATACCACGGCTGAAACCGTAGCTGACAATCTGGAAACCGCTATCAACAGCGCTTTCATCATCGAGAGCCCGTCAAAGCGCATGGAACCGACTGGTGAGTACGTTGCCGCCGGTATCGGTGAAGGCATGACTGGCTATGATTTCACGACAGACGCTACAGCTATGGCAACCGCCCTGCAGACGGCGATCAGTGCTGCACTGCCGGGAACACTGAAGAGTGTCGGTGTGAACGCTATGGCGGGCCTGAAAGAAGGTATCACTTCTGGACGCTCCTCTGTGATCAGCGCAATGCGGTCTGCTGTGCAGGCTGCTGTCACCGCCGCAAAGCAGGCCCTGAAGATCGCTTCTCCCTCTAAGGTTTTCCGGGATGAGATCGGCTCCATGACCATGAAAGGATTTGGAGAAGGCATCCTGGAGGAGAGCAAGGTGCAGGCGAAGATCGTGAAGAACGCTGCCCGCTACCTGACCGGGGAAGCGCAGGAAGGCGCGATCGCCTTTGGCTCCACGGATAACCGAAAAACCTACAACAACACTTCTTCCGTTAACCTGACGGGAAACAACTTCTATGTGCGGGACGAGCAGGATATCCGCTCCCTGGCTGTCGAGATTGCCACCCTGACCCGTCGTCAACAGCGCGGCAGGGGCCTCCGGATGGCATAAACTCCTTGACTTTCAATGGGTTCAGAGGATATATGTTCCTACCAAACGCAAAGGAGGAACCCCTATGTTTTCTATGAGCATCCGGCCTGAAATCCTGAAGAGTATCCGGGAGAAGTATCCGCCCGGCACCACCGTTGAGGTGGTGGAGTTCCATGACCAGTACCGGGACATCCCGGCAGGGACAAAAGGCCGGGTACTGGCGGTCGACGACACGGGAACGATCCACTGTGAGTTCGAGAACGGTGTATCGCTCGGAGCTCTCTGGGGGATCGACATCGTGAAGAAGATCGACTGAAACGACTGACCGGGAGGAAGCTGCCTGCGGGCGGCTTCTTCCTCTTTTTGGAGGTTGTCCCATGACAGACTATTTCATCTGGAACGGTGTGGACTGCCGGACTAAAGGCATCCATGTATCGGAACTGCCACCGATCACCATTCCGCTGGAACGGAGCAAGCAGACCAATGTTCCGGGCAGGCCGGGGAGCCTGACACAGCTGGAGGGTGATGATGTTTATGACGATATGATCCTGACAGCTACCTGCTTTATTACTGATCCTGCGCAGATCCCAGCAATCGCTGCATGGCTGAAGGGAAAAGGAACGGTGACCTTTGCCAACCGGACTGGCGGGCACTACAGCGCCCGGATCGCCAACCAGATCCCGTTTGAGAAGGTGCTCCGGGGTAATCCTCACTGTTCTTTTGCTGTAAACTTCCGCTGCTATCCCTTCTGGTACAAGGACAATGTATCGGATGTGACAATCACCACATCCGGCAGCACAATCACCAATCCGGGAAGCGTTTATTCCGATCCGCTCATCACACTGGCGGGCTCCGGGGATATCACGCTCATGGTTGGAACTACGATCGTGGAACTGACGGATATCACCACGGGCATTGTGCTGGACTGTTCCCTGAAAGAAGCATACCTGGGAACGACTCTTATGAATGACCACATGTCCGGGGATTTCCCGATACTGAAACCCGGCCTGAACGGCATCAGCTGGTCCGGGAATGTGACCAACATTGTCATTTCCCCGAGATGGCGGTACCTATGAAAAAAGGAGGCCGTTAAGCCTCCTCGACCAGATCACGAATTCGGACACCGAAGAATCTGGCGATATCTTCGATCAGTTCTTCTTCAGGTTCACTGAATCCGTTCTCCCAGTTGCTGCAGGTTCCGCGCATCAGGCCGAATACCTCATCGGTGGCGGCTTGTGATAGACCACGGCTTTCGCGCAACTCACGGAACCTTGTTTTGAATCCCATGGGTATCACTCGCTTTCTTATTAAGTTTTGTTCGGTCTGTAACATTCCAACCTTCTATCCATATATTACCATACAAAAACCTCTCAAGGCAAGAAATAAAAAGGAGGTGGGCCTTTTTGATCTGTGTTTATCCTGCTGACTGCACGGACTTTTCCACGAACGGCAACGGAACAATCGAGCCGACTTCCGCTTTAGTGACAGAAACCCTGAACGGAGAATACGAGCTGCAGCTGGTTCATCCAATCGATGAGGCGGGTAAATGGCAGCGACTGGTGGAAGGCTGTATCCTCCGTGCACCAGTTCCAGCGGCGACGACTCCCCGGGTACACTTCACCGCGCCGGGTGATGACAGTGGGACAGAGATCTATCGTATCAATACGGACTTTCCCGGAGCGGAAACCCGGAAAGGCACCTTGAACCTCCGCTGCGGTCCCGGCAGGAACTATAAAATCCTCGCAGCCTACAAGAACACCCTGACCGTGCAGGTGATCGCCAAAACCAGCAGTGCCTGGTATGAGGTGACTGCCCCAGATGGAAAGCACGGATACATGGATACTACCTATCTGGTTTTCGATCATCAGGAGGGTTCCGCTTCCGAGGCTGTCTCCTCTGTGGTGGAGGAACGCCAGCTCCGGGATCAACCCTTCCGGATCTACCGGATTGTCCCTGAACTGGATCAGATCACAGTATATGCCCGGCACGTCTTCTATGACCTGCTGGACAACATGATCAAAAGCTACAAGCCTTCACCCTCTGCGGTGGGGGCTTCTGTCGTTCAGACGGTCTCTTCTTCCTGCCTGTCTGAGCATGACTTCACTTTCTATTCCGATCTGGACAGCACAGCGGAAGATGTAGAGTTCGAGAACGTGAATCCCGTAGACGCCATCCTTGGTGAGGACGGTGTCGTGGAAAAGTATACCGGAGAGCTCACTCGGGACTGGTGGGATGTTTTCGTCGTCAAGCGTGTCGGGCAGGACACCAATGTTCAGATCCGGCAGGCCAAGAACCTGCTGGGCATTTCGTATGATATTGACCTGACCGACGTAGTTACCCGGATCATGCCGACCGGTGAGGACGCTGACGGAAACGTGCTGTACCTGCCGGAACTGTACATCGACAGTCCCCTGATCGACACCTATACCCATCCGAAATGGATTCATCTCCCGGTTTCCGAAGCGAAGGAGGATACTGACGGCGACGATGCCAAGACCAAGGCTGAGTGCTATACCCTCATGCGGGATGCGGCACAGGCACAGTTCGATGCGGGCTGTGATGTCCCGACTGTCACGCTGGACGTCAGTTTCATCAACTGTGCAGAGACAGAAGAGTATGCGGAATACGGTTTCCTGCAAAACATCTTCCTCGGGGATGCTGTCAGGGTGATTGCTCCCCGGATCGGTGTCTGGGTTTCCATGCGGATGACGCAGTATACCTACGATTGCCTGACCAGGAAGTATACCCAGATGACCCTCGGCACGGTAGCGGATACCGTGGAGGGAAATACGATTTCTGCCCGGCAGCTTCCCAGCGGGATCATCACGGGAAGTAAGCTGGCGATCAACTCTGTCGGTTCCGGTGCCCTGCAGAATGGTTCCGTAGGTTCCCTGCAGATCAAGATGGCGGCAATTGAAACTGCCCACATTGAGGATGCGGCGATTACCAAGGCCAAGATCGGACAGGCGGCAATCGGTACCGCCCAGATCGAGGATGCCGCTGTTACAAAGGCGAAGATCGGCAACGCCGCCATTGGTACGGCCCAGATCGAGGATGCTGCCATTACGCAGGCCAAAATCGGACAGGCCGCGATCGGTACTGCCCAAATCGAGGATGGCACGATCACTTCGGCGAAAATCGGCTCCGGAGAGATACAGACTGTCAACATCCATGATGGCGCGATTACTCATGCCAAAATCGGACAAGCGGCGGTCGAAACTGCCAACATAAAAGATGCGGCTGTGGACACGGCACAGATCAAAGATGCCGCGATTACCAATGCAAAAATCGGCGGTCTGGCTGTTGGTACGGCAAATATCCAGGACGCTGCCATTGTCGCGGCAAAGATCCTTGACGGTGAAATTGTCACAGCGAAAATCGCCCAACTGGCAGTGACGGAAGGAAAGATCGCTGATCTGGCCGTTACCACGGCGAAGATTGCTCAGGCAGCAATTACCAATGCAAAGATCGCTAATGCCGCTGTAGACACAGCACAGATCGCTTTGGGTGCGATCACAACCGCCCTGATCGCGCAGGGTGCTATCGGTACCGCCCAGATTGCGGACGCTTCCATTACCGCAGCGAAGGTTGTCTCCCTGAATGCTGACGTCATCACTTCCGGTACGCTGGCAACGGAGCGCTTGATCATTACAGGGGCTAACGGCATTATCTATGAGATCAACGCTGAAGCGTCCGGTCTTTCCGTTCAGGAATTGCAGGATCAGAAATACCAGGAGCAGATCAACGGTACGGTCATCGTTGCCCGGTCGATTACCGCACAGCAGATTGCAGCAGCAACGATCACGGCGAACGAGATCCTTGCCGCCACGATCACCGGTGACAAGATTGCCGCTGCGACTATTGAGGGCAGCAACATCAAAGCCGGGGCTATTACAACGAGCCACGTTTCCTCCAACTTTGGCCAGACGCTGGATCTGTCCAGTAATACCGGAATCAACCAGACCGTTCAGCAGATTTACACTGACATGAACGCAGCCATTGCCGCTGCGGGTGGCGGTGAGATCATCGTCGGCACACAGGCCTCCAGCACCAGCGCATGGACTGGTACGGCATCTTTCTCTCAGCTGACGGACGGCCAGCAAATCGTGTACTGGCTCCCGGTTGACTCGACATCCACGGCTGTCTCACTGAATCTGACGCTCTCCGGCGGAGGAACAACCGGCGCAGTACCGGTCTATTACAGCGGAACATCCCGGCTGACAACCCATTACGCCGCCGGTAACGCGATCCGGCTGATCTACAAAGTGGACGCGCCAATCAGCGGTTCCACATACACCGGATGGTGGGCAGATGCCAACTACGACTCTGGGAATACCTACGATCGTATCAAGTTCGGAAACTCTATCGTCTGCAAACAAAATATCACCTGGGCTATGCTGGTTGTTGGTGATGATACCGGGTATTGGAATCTGGCGGGCGGTAGCATTTTCAATGTCGATCATCCTATCCTGTACCCGTCCTCCAACGGTACTGCTGGATACTACATGTCCAATGTGTATCTCTGCTATCCGACCATCAGCCTGCGGACAGTGACCGGTGACAGCAGCTTCACGGTAACCGCACGGAAAACGGTATACCTGGTCGGAACGCTCAGTGGAAAGCAGTTCACAGTACGGGCTACGAACTGGCTGACAACGGAACCTACGGATTCAACGGAAAGGTTGTCCTTCATTTCCCTCGGATACATGTACAACACGTATCAGATGTACCTGTACCCGGAACATCCGATCTATCGGATCAAGGACGGTGTTCTGGTCGCTGTTTCTCAGATGGCGTATGAAGCCTATGAGGCAATCGACAGTCTGGAGATCGGTGGCAGGAACTATCTCCTGAAATCCGGAGATGAAGCGGTTACCAGCAATGACCTGATTGCCCGGTACGCGCTTTCCGAACCCATGGTGGAGGGCGATGTTTACACCCTGTCTTTGTGTGTTTCTTCGTTGGATCTGTCCGAGATCGATGTGTTTACGGCTGACGGTCATGTGCTTCTGGAAAGCATCGACCTGGACGACGTTACCACACAAATCGTGCACGTCACCTTCATGGCGGAGTACACGACCGGGTATACCCCTGAGGATGATCCGAACAACGCTGATATCCTGATCAAGCGTTCTCCGACGGGAATGTCGTCGCCTGAAGACTTCACGATCCATTGGGCCAAGCTGGAGAAAGGCAACCGGGCAACCGACTATACCCCCGCACCCGAGGATACGGATGAGTCGATGGAGCTGAAGCTGGCCTCCGTCCGTGCGCAGATCAGCACGGAGGCGGACAGTATCCGGCAGGAGGTTCAGGCGAACTACGCCCTTGCCAGCGATATGTCCCAGGTTAGGACGCAGCTGAGTACCCTGTCCGAGCAGACGGAGGATAACTTCACCTGGTCGGTAACGAGGATCAACCAGCTGGAGGAAGACCTGCAAAATGCCCATGAGGCAACGGAAGAAGAACTGGCCATTATTCGTACCTACATGACCTTTGGGGATAACGGCCTGATTATCGGGAAAACCGGAAACCCGTTCACTTTCCGGGTCGTGAATGACAGGCTGGCATTCTACATGAACGACACCGAGGTTGCCTATCTGAGCAACAACAAACTGTATGTCACGCAGGCCGAGATCCTGACGAAGCTGATCATCGGTAAGTTTGCATTTGTCCCGCAGACAAATGGCAACATGTCCATTGTTTACAACGGTTAATACCGGGAAAGGAGAATACCATGGCAACAACCGTAAATTACGCCGCATCGCTGGTCACCCGGAAAACCAATTATTCCTCGAACGGCAGCTCAAATAGCGCGGCGCAGGAATTCTATGAAGCCGGTTCAAACAATGTTGGTATCATCTGCTTTTCCGGTATGAACCTTGCGAATAAGGTCATACAGGAAATCATCTTCACCATTACGGCAAAGAAAGCCGGTTACGGCGAAGGCAGCACGAAAACAGTTTATCTCCGGAAGGCAAACTACCAGAACAGTATTGCCTCCGGGGTAACCGGTTCCGGCTACGTCGGTGATGCGCTGGGAACTTTTACCGGACACTTCTATGGCAATACATCCGCTTATGAGCTGACCGGATCATTGTACAATGCCGTCGCGGCTTATCTTGCTGCCGGGAATAACACATTCACGATTTACAATCCCAACCCTAGCGCGTCGGCACAGGGCTATTCCTATAACTATCTGTCATGGTCGGATGTCGTCATCACAGTCACGTATGAGGAAGCGGCCTCCCAGCCGAGTACTTCTGCATCTACAGTGGCGATGGGCAGTGCGGTGACAATCTATACCAACCGCCCGAGCTCTGCGGTGACACATACCATTTCGTACTGGTTCGGCAATACAAGCGGCGCGATCGCCACGAATGTCGGGGCATCCGTTTCCTGGACTCCGCCTCTGTCGCTGGCTAGTCAGATCCCGAATGCTACCAGTGGTGTGTGTACGATTACTTGTAACAGCTTTGTCAATGGAACGCTAACGGGAACACGAACGTGCACGATCACACTCACTGTCCCATCAAGCGTTGTTCCGACCATATCCGCTGTAGCAGTGGACGATACGAACAGCACAGTTAAAACACGGATCGCAGCTTACGTGAAGAGCCTGAGCAAGCTGTCTGTGTCGATCACGGCAGCAGGTGCCCGGGGCAGTACCATTTCTTCTTACCGCACAACACTGGATGGCGTGACCTATACAGCGGCATCTTTCACTGCGACGAAAGTGCTATCGGCGGCTGGTTCCCTGACGCTTACGGTCACGGTTACGGACAGCCGTGGCCGGACAGCAACATATAGCACCACCATCACGGTGCTGGATTACGCTTATCCGTCGATCAGCCGTTTCACTGCCGAGCGCTGCAACAGTGGCGGCACAGCGGCACAGGTGGACGGCAACAAAGTCCGGTATAACCTGACAGGCAGCGGCTCTGCGCTGAACAACCAGAACACGCTGACCTGTACGATCTACTATTGTGTCGTATGCTGGCAACCCATCCTCCAGCGGTATTGCGGTGCTGAAAACCGGCAGTGAATCCACGACCAGTTTCCAAGTCTGTATGGCAGGCTCCTCCGGTTCCGGCAGCCGGAAAGTGAACTGGATCGCGATCGGTACCTGATGAACAGCCGCCTTGTCCACCCAGGGCGGTTTTTTCATATCAAAAAATAAGGAGGAACATCCAATGCGTGATTTTTCGATTGACCTGATCTGGGCAAAGATTCAGGTAGCCATCACCGCTGTGGGCGGATGGATCGGCTGGTTCTTGGGAGGTGTGGACGGTATGCTGATTGCCCTGATTGTGCTCATGGCGCTGGATTATCTCTCTGGCGTTATGTGCGCCATCGTGGATAAGAAGCTGTCCAGCGCCATTGGCTTCAAAGGCATCTGCAAGAAGGTGCTGATCCTGATGCTGGTCGGTGTGGCCAACATCATCGACACACATGTAGTCGGCAGCGGAGCTGTCCTGCGGGGTGCCGTCATCTGCTTCTATCTGAGCAATGAAGGCCTGAGTCTGCTGGAGAATACAGCCTATCTTGGACTGCCAATTCCTGACAAGCTCCGCGAAATCCTCGCCCAGCTGCATGACCGCAGCAAGAAGGAAGCCGAGCCGACCGATAAGGGCGAAGGTGATCAGGATGCTTGATGCCAAGAAGCTAATTGCCTCCGTGGAGGAGTGTCTTGGCTGGCCCTATGTCTCCCCGGGAACAAACGATTCCCGGGGTATTGACTGCTCCGGGCTGTTCGTGAAGGCTTACCGGGATCAAGGTGCCAGTATCTATCACGGTAGCAACACGATCTATCGGAAATATTGCTCCGAAAAGGGCAAACTGACGAACGTTTCCCAACTGAAACCCGGCATGGCGGTATTCAAATGGAACACGAACACGCCGGAGAAGTTTGATGACGGGCTCGGCGACTTCCAGCACATTGGCCTTGTCACCAGTGTGAATCCGCTCCAGATCGTGCACGCTTCCTCTGCCGCCGGATGCGTCACCACGGATACGAAACTGGGAAAATGGGCATATTGGGGCTGGCTGAAAGATGTGGCGAAGACGGACACCCTGCCGCCCACTCCCGCTGAACCGACGGATGAAGGAGATGAAGAACCCATGGCTGAATTCGCCACTGTGATCGCAGACAGCGGTTCCACAGTAAACATGCGCACGAAGGCAAAGAGCACCGCTGCTCTGGTGGAGCGTATACCCATCGGTGCCCGGGTAGAGGTTCTGGGGACCTGCGGCTCCTGGACAAAGGTGAAGTTTGGCTCCCGAACTGGATACATGATGACAAAGTTCCTGATCGCAGAAGACGACCAGGAACCGGATGAGGATCTTACTCTTGAGGAACGGGTCACCCGGCTCGAAAAGCGGGTGGCCATGCTGGAGGCATATGACGGTGCGGTCGGATGACCATCAGGCTCTGCAGAGAAGTCTGCAGGGCCGCTTTTTTCGTTTTTGGGAAATTTCTTTTTTAGCTTCAAAATTTATTTTTTTTGAATATAGCAATTACCATGATATCCTGTGTCTAATAGGGTGAAAGGTGGTGAGGTTGCCGTGGAGACTGTCAAGGGCCCTGACAGTAAGGAACAAAGAATCGAGCACATGGTAACCCTGTACCAGCTTCCTCTGCTTCGGCTTTGCATTATGTATTTACATGATGAAGAACAGGCAAAAGACGTGGTACAGGAAACATTCATCAAAGCCTATCGAAACCTGGACAGTTTCGGGGCTGATTCATCCGAAAAAACTTGGCTGACGCGTATTGCGATTAATAATTGCAAAAACGTCTATCGGTCAGGATGGTTCAGGCATGTAGACCGTTCAGTGACCCTTGATATGGTGGCCGGGCATCCTGCTCCAGCAGATACCAGTGACAATGAACTGACAACAGAAATCATGAACCTTCCCGTAAAACTAAGAGAGGTTGCATTGCTCTGTTGGCTGGAGGGAATGACATATGATGAGACTGCTGCAACTTTAGGAATATCCCCAAAGGCTGTCGGCGGCCGATTAAACCGTGCAAGAAAGAAACTGCGTTCAGCTTTGGAAGGGAGTGATGAACATGACCCTGCATGATGAACAGGAAAGAGTTCAGAAAGCAGTAAACAATTCCCTCTCGTATGTACAGGAAGACCCATGGCTTACGCAGCGGGTTCTTGCACAAGCGAAAGGAGAAGAACCTGTGAAAAAGAAATTATCCGCATCCGCAATTCTTGTAATTGTTTTACTCTGCCTGGCGATTACTGCGATTGCGGCAGGCATCATTTACAATCAGGATTGGTGGTGGAACAATCGAAACAGCTTGGAAAAAAGCGATAAACCCGAATTATATGAAGCCGTTATGGCTAACATGGTAGAAAACCCTGAACAGACCCAGTGCGAAGACAATCAGGTTCAGGTAACCATTCAGGATGTGTCATGGGCTCCAGAAGCGGACATCATGACGATTTCATTCAGGGCTACCCCAAAAAGTCCCGAACATAATGAACTTCACAGCATGTGGGCATTGGACACTGACGGAAGCTATATCGGCGAAGGAGGTTCTATCACGGTCACCGATGACAGCGAAGATCGTGCAATCCACTGGCTTTGGCGAACGGATATAGAATTGGATGGTCCCCGGGGATATGGGCATATTCCCGGCTATGGTCCGGTGCCTGATATGATGGATGATAGCAGTAAACAGCTGCTTCTACTGGATTATGCAGGAACAAACATCATCATTAATTCAACTGAAATCGAAAATGCTGTAGATATGTTTCCCATGGAAAGCAGTATGGACATGTTTAGAACCACTGCTGGTGATGTTTACTTTGTTGGAAAATTTGACCTGAGCTGGCTTAAAGAAGAATACGATCAGGAAATGCAGAAACGCGCTGAAGAAGCCCCTGATATGAAAGATTATTATAATCAGAGAATTGCTATAGCACAAGCGGCACGGGAGCGTATCGGTGAAGAAGGAATCACTTGTGTCCTGACCTATAGGGTTGTGGAATATACAGAAGGAATGAATGACATGGATCTGTACACAAATGGAGGAGGAAGATCTGTTCAGTTTATCATTCGCCCCAAGCAGTAATTATTTTCACACCAGTAAAGCCAGCGGGCGTCGTCTTGCGATGGCGTCCGTATTTTGATTGCCACTCAGAATAATGATAGAATAGTGGCAGTTAAGGTCTAACCTGCTGTAACATTTTTCGTTTTTGATCGTATAGTCCTGTGAAGAAGGCAGGTGAAAGGGATGGCTGAGGATCGGGACCTGGTCGCATTACTGAAAGCCGGGAATGCGGATGCGCTTGAGCAGCTGATCATGCGCTGGCGTTCCCGGGCTGAAGCATATGCAAACAGCATTTTACATGATTCTCAGTCCGCGGAAGACGCGGTGCAGGAAGCTTTTTCCAGGATCTATGCAGTTCGGACATGCCTTGACGAGGATCGATCCTTCTCAGCCTATCTGTACACGACCGTCAAACGGATTTGCATAGATGAGCTGCGAAAGCAAAAACGGTTCCCAGACCTGCTGGGGGAATTGCCTGATTCGCCTGTTGATTCTGCCGAAGCAGTATTTATCAAGGGGCTGGAGCGATTGAACAGGATACATCTTTTGGCAGCCCTGGATGAAACGGACAGAAAACTCCTGCTTGATTTTTCTCTGGAAGGGAAACCCACAAAGCAAATTGCCAAAGAAATGAACCTGTCAGACGGTCAGGTGCGGGTCAGATTACACCGTATCCGCAGGAAACTGAAGAAGGGAATGAACGATGATGCGTAACGATTATCTGAATAATGTGATTCGGCGCGGGAATGAACTGGCTGTGCTGGAACAAGCCGCGTTGATCTTCCCAAAGAAGACTTCCCCTGTCCGCTGGATTGTTGCAGCTGCCTTTGGCGTGCTGTTTTCCCTGATTCCTTCTGTTTGCTCAGCACAGGCCTTCTTCCAAATGATCTGAAAGGCGGTATTGTCATATGAAAAAGCAGAAAGTAGAGAAAAAAAAGAAAACGCTGACGCGGGAAATACTGGAATGGACTCTTACGATTGTAGTTGCTGTTATGATTGCCATTCCGATCCGTGCCTTTGGTTTTGAACTGGTTCGAGTTGACGGTGAATCTATGGATAACACGCTGGCGAATGGAGAAATCATGTTTGTAACGAAGTATGATTACGCTTCGACCTGGCTTTGCTTTCCGTGGCAGGACGCAGAATCAAAGGAAAAAGCTGCCCGGATTACCACAGGAGGAAATCCGCAGCGCTTTGATGTTGTAATATGCCGTTACCCGGGACGGGGTGATAATAATTTTGTCAAAAGAATCGTGGGCCTACCTGGAGATACGATTGAAGTCCGGGATGGGTATCTGTTTGTCAATGGGGACAGATACGAAGAGCCATACATCGAAGATGAATTCCGAAGCGGCAGGCTGAACACCTTCGGACCTTATACTATTCCCGATGGTGAATACTTCGTCATGGGTGATCATCGGAATAATTCCAATGACAGCCGATCCCAGGGGGCAATATCACGAGATATGATCATCGGACATGTCAGAACCGTGTTATATCCGTTCAGCAGAGTACGAGGAATAGAATAATTCTGATTCAATGATATAATCCCGTAGGACCATTATGGTCTTATGGGATTCTTTTCGTTATAATCCGTTAAAATCCTAATGATAGTTTTTTGTAACGTTTTCCCGCTCAGAAGCAACTAACTGTATGGAAGGGGGGTGATGAGGGTGCCGGATGCTGAAGCTGTTTATCAGCAATATAGGGATATGGTGTACGGGTATCTGTTCAAAATGTGTCAGAATCATGATCTTGCGGATGAGCTCACGCAGGAGACCTTCTTTCAGGCACTGAAACGCTGGGATAAGTTTCAGGGAAAGAGTGATATCGGGACCTGGCTTTGCTCTATCGCACGGAATCAGTACTTCCTGCTTTTCAGAAAAGGCAAAGAAGAAACTGTTGTTGTGACAATGCCGGAATCCGAGCCTGATTTTTCAGAAGCAGTTGTTCACCGTGGATTAGCGCTTGATGCTTACAAGGCCCTTCATCATTTGCCGGAGCCATACAGAGAAGCCTTTACCCTGCGCACATTCAGCGATTTGAGCTATCGGGAAATTGCTGAAGTTTTCGGCAAATCGGAGAGCTGGGCACGGGTGACCTGTTATCGGGCAAAGCAAATGCTTCAAAGCGCAATGAAAGGAGCGGATCAGATATGAATAAAGATTGCGGAATCGTCCGGGATCTCATGCCGCTGGTGATTGATGATGTTGCGGGCAGTGAGAGCAAGGAATTTGTTGAAACCCATCTTACCGGATGTGAGGAATGTAAAAAACTGTATCAGGAAATGAAAACGGATCTTCCTGCGGAAACAGAAAAGGAAGAAGGTGCCATCCAGAAAGCTTTTTCTGCTGCTGCGGAAAAGATGAAGAAAAAACGCCGCATCCGCACATTGAAGCATGTGCTTCTTGGTGTGTTAATCGCAAGTCTTGTCTTTGGCGCAGGTGTTTTCGGGTATGTCAGGCTTACTCAGACCAGGAAGCATATCTATTATGGAGATTATCGGGTGTATCTGTCTAAATTGAAAAACGGCAATGTGGTTTTTACGGTGGATTACAATGGCAGTGAGGATGATCTTGCCGTGGGGATGGAAGTGTTTGAGGATTCTGATTCCCAAGGCGGGGACGAAAAACGAATCCTTCCGGTGGAAGGCGAAGAGAGAAATCTGATCATGTATGTATATGTGGATAAACCTATTCTGTCGAGAAAACTTGAGAATCCAAGACAAAATAGCGGCTTTATGGCCCTAACGCCGGACAGAATGGCGGAATACATTGAAATACGTCAGGGCGTCCCGGATGAATATCAGACGATCTGGCGTAAAGGGGATCCAATCGGCAAAGCTTCAGAGCAGATGGAAGAATATTATTTCTGGAACAATATTGACGAACAACTGTGTGAACGTATGCGTGAATATTATCAAGGGAAAGTGTCTTTTGCTGATTATAGGCTGGAAGGAATCCGGAGTGAAATCTTTCAGCAAATGTCTGCTGTCGCTCCAACCGTCCCCGAATGGCAGCCATGGACAACCTGGCGGGGGGACCCTCTTGAGCAGGAGACAATCAAACGAATCCTTTCGGATCTGAGGGATGCCGGAATAACGATTGACAGACCCAATCCATATGAATCAGAAGAAGAAACGCAATAAACTGTGGAAATACAAACCCGTCGGGCGTCATCTTGTGATGGCGTCCGTTCTTTTCCGTTCTTTTGATTGCTACAAGAAACCGTGATAGAATACCTTTAATTCGCCTTCGCCCCTACGAATCACGATCACGAATCATGAAACACAAAAAAATGCAATTTTTCTTCTCTGTCTCGTCTAATAGGTGAAAGGAGTTGGTACTGTGTCCCGGGGAAGCCAATTGAGCGGCCGGTCTGATCTGGATCGGCTGATGGAACAGTACGGCAGCAGCCTTTTGAGGATGTGCGCTCTTTACCTGAAGGACGTGGATCTTGCGCAGGACGCTGTGCAGGAAACATTCATCAAGGCATACCGGCATTTCAGTGATTATCGCGGGGAAAGTTCAGAAAAGACCTGGCTGACGGCAATTGCCATCAATATCAGCCGGGATATGCTGAAGTCCGCATGGTTCCGCCACCAAAGCCGGTCGATTGACATCGATACGCTGCCCGAACAGCCTGCTGAATTTGAGTTTCCCGATAATACAGTACTGACCGAGGTCATGCGTTTGCCTGCAAAGTACCGGGAAGTGATCCTTCTCAGGTATTACGAAGGGCTGAAACTGAAAGAGGTCGCAAGCGCGCTGGGATTATCTGACGGCAGAGCCCGATCCCGTCTGAATAAGGCAAACGGGATTTTGCGGGACAGACTGAAGGAGTGGTACTACAATGAAGAACAATGATTTTCAGGAGCTCGTTGACCAGAACCTTTCCGGGCTCGTATGGGATGAGCGGAAGCGCCAGAGAGTGCTTCACGCTGTCAGCGAGGAGGAAAAACCCGTGAGAAAGATTTCAACGACATTCATTTTGGTTGCTGCTATTATCTGCATCAGTGTTACAGCACTGGCGGCGGGGCTTATGTTTTCGCAGAAAGTTGACGATATGACCCTGGCCAGTCAGGAACTGGAAAGAACATACGGCGTGACACCTACGATGCAGGGCAGCTATTTTGGAAAAACGGTTGAACAGGGAGATAACGAAACTATAATTACATTCTGGGGCATTGAAGACCTGCGCTATGTGCTTGGCGAATATACGGTTGTTGTCAAGGACGGGAAAGCTGTTGCAAAATGGAATCACGACGGGGAAGACACCAGCGGCGGATTTGACGCGGAAGCTTGGGGTGTCGATCAGATGAACGAAATGTTGAAATGGGAAAAGGAAAACCACAATGTGACCGGGTACTATCCGCAGGCTAAAGAAATTGCCAGGAAACATAATGCAGAGATCAAAAATAACGGAACACCGTCCGAAGACGAGCTTGAAGCTATGATGAAACTTCAGGAGGAAGAAGAGAATCGAGCAAGATCTGCCGCAAAACTTACGGAAAAGGAAATGATGGAATTAGCCATCCAGGCGGTAAAATCAGTATACAATTTGACTGATGAGCAGATGAAACTGATGAAATATCCGCAAGATCTGGAGGATTACCATTACTACAGCATGCAGGACGGAAAACCGGTATATTCCGTCTGGTTTTACCTGCAGCAGGCTCCGGAAGACGATGATCCGGCTACCTTTCCAGAGTTTACTGAAAAAGATGGCATCTATGTAGTGGATGTTAACGTCGAAACCGGAATGATTGAATCTATACTGTACGATACCGGGCTTGGTGGAAACGGCTGATCTTTATTCAGACTTTCCGCTGTATGGAGCGTCACCGTGTGGCGCTCCTTTTAAAATGTTAGTTGCAAGAGAAAGATTATGCTGTCTTTTTCTGCCTTGAGAAATAAATGTTTTGGGCGAATGTTGTATAATCGTTTTACGCTTGCGTCTAAATAGGTGAAAGGAGGTATGCGGTGCCATGGAAACGGTAAAGGGCCCTTGCCGTTCGGCTGAAGAGGAGATCACGTATCTGGTTGAAACACATCAGCTCGCACTGCTGCGTCTGTGTTTTGCCTATTTACATGATCAGGCACTGGCGGAGGATGCGGTTCAAGAGACTTTCCTGAAAGCTTATCGAAAACTAGATCAGTTTCAGGGAAACTCAAATGTTAAGACCTGGCTTTCAGCAATTGCGATCAATTGCTGCCGGGATATGATCCGGGGAAGCTGGTTTCGGCATATAGACCGTTCGGTTTCAGTCGATACCTTACCGCCGCGTGCAGAGGATTCAAATCCCGAGGATGACTCAGTATCTGTAGAGGTAATGAATCTGCCGATCCGTCTGAGGGAAGTCGTTTTACTATATTATTTTGAGGATATGAATACCAATGAGATCGCGGAGACACTCCGAATATCCCAGCAAGCGGTTTCAAGCCGATTGATGCGGGCAAGGAAGAAACTCCGCAAAGCGCTGAGTAATTATGAGAGGAGTGAGCGGAATGGATGATAAGCGAAAAATGCAAAACATACTGAACAATTCTCTATCCGGCTTACAAGAAAACCCATTCCTGGCTCAGCGTGTGATAGCGCAAGCGAAAGGAGAAAAACCCGTGAAAAGAAAATTATCTCTTGCCCTGGTATTATGTATTGTATTAGGGATTGCCATAATCGGTACAGCGTGTGCTCTTCTTGCTTCTTCTCAGGTGGCGGATTTCTTCCGCCAGTATTGGGGAAAGGATATGGGGGACTGGCTGCAGGAAGGAAAGGTTGCTCAGGTAGGAGAATCGGTGACGGTCGGAGACGTTGTCTTCACGTTGGATGAAGTTGTTTATCGGGATCGTGGAATCTATGGAGTAGGTACTGCCAGAGCTGTGGATTCCAAAGATGTGCTGGTGCCGATGGATATGGCAGAAGATTGGGCCATCTGGTCACAGAAGCAAGAAGGGAAAGCCCTGATCTCTTTGGCTGAAACAACCAACGGAAAATTGATTATGGTCAACTGTGTTCCGGACAAGATCGGCGTTGATGAAGGAACTATGCTCACTGTGAATGCCGGTGTATATAATGTCCGGAATGATGACGGATCGATCACTTTCTCCTTTGAAGCCAGCGGATATGCGTTGGAGGACGGAACAACCTATCAAGTGATGCTTGATTATGAAACCGCCGAACTTGGAACTGACGGAAAGCAAGTGGAAGGAAGCCTGAAACTGCGGTCCGGCACTGTCTCCTTCATGCCTGTCATGATGGCCGAAAGGACAGATGAACCGGAGAACACAGCAACCGTTACGGCAAACATTCCGCAGGATGGCTATGAGGTCATGGTGCCTGATGAATATCGGGAAACCGGAACGATTCCGTATTATCAGGCTGTAGCGAATGATTTTACGGCAATTATTCGCCCGGAATGGCTTAACCGGAGCGGAATCCTGAAGGAAGAATCTGATACGGGTTCCGCATATTATGTCTTCAACGACCACGCGGTGCTGGATGTTGCTCCGGAGTATGTCGGCTACAGGGAATATACGGACGAACAATTTGACTACAACTGGCGTGCGCGTGAAGTCGATGATCCGAATCTGGAACCGGATTGGAGTGACAAACAGGCATTCTCCTATAGCATCGCCGCGGTTGCGTCTTTCGTAAACTGGGGAGATGATTTTGCAAAAGATACTGTATTCGAAAAAAAGCAGCTGACCTATCTGTCCTTTGAGGATGCGGATACAAGCGCAAAAAAGATGATGGATCTTCTGCACCTTTCCGGGTATGAACTGACCTGGGCTTTGGACATGGATCTGGATCGAATCAAAATGTTGGGGAAAGCATACAATGAACATTGGTATGAAAGCGGATCAGGGTTTACAAACTCGCCAAGATATGATTATGATCTCGCCACCGCTGAAGACGAAGGTTATTATCTGATCTACACTCAGACAAGCGCCGCAGGTCTTGATGAAACGCAGGGCGAAGCATCTTTCTTCATCACAAAGAGGGGGATCGTCTATGCGGAGGTCCGGTGCTATTACATGATGGGGGAAAAAGCAGGAGCTCCTGACATGTTAATCACATCCGAGAAGGCGGTTGAACGTTTGTATGAAGAGGTAGCCAGATCCAGAAATGGCGAAAAGGTTGTTCGCATCAAGACTGTTGAATTGACTTATATGCCGATCCGTGCGGAAAACAAACGGGACGGCATGGTATTCGCGCCAGTCTGGAAGGTGACCTATGTGGATGAATCCGGCGAGAAAAAAGGTTTTGACAGCTGGGCGGTGTTCAATGCGGTGAATGGAAAGCTGATTGATGCAATCTTTCGCTGATACTGATTCGATATTTACAGAGGTGGCAGTCAACATGGCTGCCACTTTTTGATTGCCGCATGAAATAATGATAATATGAAAAAAGTTCTCCGAATGATGAATAAAACCTGGTGTCCTACTCGTCATTCATGGTGAAGGGAGGTGATCGGCGATGGAACGTGCTGCGGTACCCAGCATGATCCGTGAACAGAGACTGAACCAATGGATCGAAAACTACTCTGATTCGATTTTGCGGACCTGTTTTCTCTATCTGTCCGATCAGCCCCAGGCTGAGGATGCGACACAGGACACGTGGATCAAAGCCTGGAAACACATGGATGATTTTGAACGGAAAGGCATCGCCAATGAAAAGGCATGGCTTTTACGCATAGCAATCAACACCTGCAAGGATTACCGTCGCACAGCCTGGTTCCGTCATGTGGATCGGAGCAAAGCACTGGACGAATTGCCGCCGCAGTTGATTGCCGTGGAACCGGAGGATCGAACCCTTACACTCATGGTAATGGATCTGCCGGACAGGTACAAACAGGTCATTCTTCTCCACTTCTTTCAGGGGCTGACCATGCAGGAAACAGCCGACGCGCTGGGGGCATCTCAGTCAACGGTGCATCGCAGACTGAAAAAAGCGGAAGAACTCCTGAAAGGATCGCTGACGGGAGGTGTGCCTAATGAAGGATAACAGATTGGAACAGCGGATTCAGCATTCGCTGAATGCGGAGCTTTCCGGGCTGAATACGACTTCCTGGCAGCGTAATCAATTCTTTGAAAACGCGACAGGAGGAACAAAAGTGAAAAGGAAGGTTTCAGTAGTAGGGGTACTGATAGCAGCACTGATGCTGATTACCATTACTGCATTTGCACTCACGAATGGATTCGGCATTCTGGAGTATCATCCAGATCAGTCTGCAAACCAGGCATATGTGGACAACATTATGACACTCAACCAGACTTGGGACGGAAAGTATTTTTCTGCTACAATTCATGAAGCAGTGTTTGACGGAATGAAAATGACATTTACCATGTCCATTTCTCCAAAGGAAAATGCAGATCCGGTATTTGTCATTCCTCGAATTACTGCGATATCCGGGGGCAAAGAGCTTCATACGTTTACGACACATTCGAACGTTTTTATGGACGACGGATTCTGGGTTCCCTGTATGGAACCGGATGTAATTTATGATTATGACCATATCGGTGTTGATGTGATTCTTACTGATGATTTTGTGACATTCAATCCGGTGGAGGATCAGGTAGAATGGGCTGTTTCATTTGACGTACTGCATACTGATTGGCCCATTGACTACACAGCAGAGGACGAACCCATGATTGGTGAACCGGAATGGACTGATTCAGATTATGAGAAATATGAGCATCAGTTCGTAAAAGCTTATGAAGAAAAACGTGTCCTGTTAAATCAGGCAGCCATGCTCAGTCCTTTTGCTGACGCCGTTCCGCATGACCCATCCATGGAAGATGAAATGGCATTCCCGGATTATCTCGAAACACTTTTAACCCAGGACGCTTTTACGATCGAGGAAAAATTCGTCTTCAGTTTTACTGCGGATCCGCTGCCTGTAAAGCACGAAAAGCAGTCAGTCAACTTTGAAACGCCGAATGGTCTCCTGGCACAGGTGGAAAGCCTTTCTGTTTCTGTCGATCAGATTGGTATAAAACTACGGATCACAAGGCCTGACTCAGATCAACCTCTCCAGTTGGAAGACTGGCAGGGTTGGTTAATTGCGGTTCTTGCGCAAGGAGCAGAAACAAGCTCCCCAGAATCGAATTATGGCCCAGAAGAAGACGGAAGCCTTCACTGCAATATGCATTGGACGATCACAGGTGAAACAAATCAATTAATTCTGATTCCCGTAGAAGATGAATTGTATTTCGACGTGATCAAAAACCAAGGGCCAGTAACGGAAGAACAACAAGCAAGAATGGTATACATTGATCTTGAGTAATACAAAAGCTCCCACGGGGATTGTCCCGTGGGAGTTCGATATGTCCGGGTGTGGAAGTGTTGTTTTTTCGTCTAGGCAGATTTTTCAAAAACATATTGACATGATATAGTAGACGGATGTATACTAACAAATGTAGACGCGCGTCGACTATTTCTTTGGAGGGATGATATATGTCTGTACAGGTAACGGAAGCCGAATGGAAGATCATGGAATGCTTATGGGACCATGCCCCGCAAACCATGGGAGAAATAACTGCGACACTTGAACCAACAACCGGCTGGACACGCCAGACGGTGATTACCCTGCTGAAGCGGATGACTGAAAAAGGCGCTGTCAGTATGGATGACTCCGCACGGGCAAAGAAATATGTTCCGCTGATTACCCGGGAGGAAGCATCTGCGGAGGAAACGCACAAATTCCTGAATCATGTTTTCAAGGGAAAGGCGTCCCTGCTTGTCAACCATCTGGTGGACAGCGGAGATCTTTCCGAGGATGATCTCCGGGAAATCCTGAATATCATGCGCAAAGAAAAAAAGTAAACTACGTAATAATTGATGTCTCCTGAATCGTCTGTATAGATGGGAGGTCTTTTGCGATGCGTTCTGCAACGATTTTCAATTTTCTAATTGAAGCAAACATCATGGCTTCTATCGCGATTCTGCTGATGATTCCCCTGAGGAAACTGCTCAGGAAACAGATGGGCAATACCGCGATTTGTTTTGGCTGGCTGCTGATTGCTCTTCGGCTGCTGATTCCCCTGACACTGCCCAATCCGTTGATTCATGAGATCCGTCCGGCATATCTGGACGATACTGCGATCCGGCCGATCGCCGGTCAGATCAAGGTTCGGTTGGTGGATGCCATTGGTGATCTGGGAAGGGTTTTTTGGCAGGCCGGTAACCGGCAGGCATACTCTGATATGCAGAAAGTGGCTGTCGGGGTGGATTATAACGGCCATCCTGCTGTGCTTGCCTGGATCTGGCTGGGTGGATGTGTGTTGATTCTGTTATGGTTCATCTATAAAAACGTTAAATTCAGAAAAACCCTGAGGAATAATCGGATTGAAGAAATATCCGGTGAACTGAAGGACCTCTATCTGCAGCTATGCAAGGAACGGAAAGTGAAACCTGTATCGGTATATTTTACTGATCCGGTGCCCGGAGCTTGCCTTGTGGGCGTATTCAAGCCTTATATCGTTCTTCCTCTTATTACTGCTCCGCAGGATGTGAAGAATGTTCTGACCCATGAGGTCTGCCATCTGAAAAACAAAGATCATCTCTGGGGAGTGCTGCGGCTTTTCTGCTGTGCCATCCATTGGTTCAACCCGCTGGTCTGGATCGCGGCTTCCATGAGCAGAACGGACAGCGAACTTCGCTGTGATGACCGGGTAACCGGGCCGATGAATGAATCAGAGCGGAAAGAATACGCCAATGTCTTGGTTCTTGCGGCGGCAAGGAAAAGCATGCCCGGGCTGGGTGTTATGGCTACCGGGATGACCATGACGGGAAAACGGCTGAAAAACCGTTTGCTTACGGTGCTGGCCGACAGGCAAACGAAACGCTGGCTGACGATTTCTTTTGCTGTTCTTGCTTCGCTGTGCCTGATCGCTGCTTTTTGTACCAGTGAGTGGGGGCAGAGCATACGGCAATCTGTCTCGTTTGCAGAGTCTGAAGCTGTTCATCTGGTGCCTGAGCATCAGGACCGCCAGATGCCGGAAGATCTCCGGGAATGGGAAAAAGAGCTTTGGACACTGGCCGGATACGATTATGAAGAGATGGCACCATACAGGAGTACGGCGGCATTGCAGCAGTGGGAAGATGCCGGTACACTGACGCGGGTTTTTTATGATCACGATGGAATCAACCGGTATTGTACCTTTGCAGAGGACGGGACGTTGCTCGAATTGCAGGATGTGGATGTGCCGTGGCTCAGCGGAGACCTCCTTGACAATAGAAAGTATTCCCGGGATGAGAGGGCGAGGCAGGAGATCTCAGATCGGCTGATTGCTTTCCTGGATACTGTGAATCCGGGAATGAGTCAAACCATTGATCATATGGAAATTGACTGGGAAAGCGCTCAGGACGGAGAAATCTGGATGCAGGTAAATGGTATCCCCAAAGACCAGGAACAAGGCGAAGCGATTTCTTTTGTTGTTCGTATTGAGCCGGATTGGCAGATTCAGTATTTCGCGTGTATTTCGAACGGCTGACAGAATGATCGTTAAGCGCAGTGGAAAAACATAGGAGGACACTGAGATGAACCGGATAATGAAATGCTTATGTGCATTAATCCTCATGATGGCGATATGCAGTGCACTGACCGGGCATGCAGAAGAAGAAACGGACATCGAAAACGATCAGATTCCTGTAGTGGTATCCTTTGATCTCACAAGATGGGATCGCTACTGGAAACCCGGTGAAAAAATAATGGAAGACACAGAAGAGTCACGTATACAGGTGAATGCAATCCTGGAAAAAGTCAATCAGGCTTCTGAAGGAATGCTGGTTCGCGAAGGCGCAGACGCTGATACCGTGGAATTACAATATGAGTTGTACCAGCACATGTTACAGGATGGAGCGGAAATTGAGCCGCAGCTTTTTGACGATATCGGTACCTATACATGGGCTGTAGGACTACCGGACGAGCAGTCCATCACGCAGGATCAAGCGTGGCGCACTGCCTGCCAGGTTCTATTGGAAGAAGCAGGAATAGCTGAGGAACAATTAACTCACTTTTATCCGCATTTCTCCTATGAAACAGGCGATCCTGAAAATCCGTTCTGGCATTTGAACCTGATGCCATATGATGCCGGGTCAGAAGTCAGTGTGGTATATGAGGTGGCGGTTTATGCACACGATGGCAGCGTCTGCGGATATAAAATCGGCGTGCCTGTTGGGTAATAGAGAAAAAGTGCCAACGAAGCGCTGTGGGGAGATGGTTTCATGAAAAGGATTATTTGCAAAACCTTGATTTTTGTTTTCCTTTTGCTGTTCACAATCCTGCCGTTGAGTGTGTATGCAGAAGAAGGACTTGTTTACTGGGTCAACCCAAATGGTGGCAGGTATTACCATCTGGATCAGAACTGCCCGTCAGTGAATCCCAGATACCTACCATTGCCGGTCAGCATGACGAAAGAAGAACTGGAACAGCCGGAGAACAGTTTCTATCTTCCGTGCAATATTTGTGTGGACGAAAGCCACGTGGCATCCGTTCCAGAAGAGATAAAAGAGACCGGAACGCCAACGGAAGAACCAGCCTGGGAAATGATCATTGATCCAAAGTATGCGGAGTACACCCTGAAAGACCGATATGTTGAAGAAAGGCCCGTATGGATTGATGAACACAACATGCTAGCCAAGGCGCAAAGAGATCCGGAAGGATACTCCAACGCCAGCAAATACCTGCAATGGTATCGGGACGGAAAGCTATACCGGGAGATCGAATGCAAATTCCGTGATTCTTCGCGCTGGCTGCATGAGGGTGTATTCATTTTACTCCCGGATGGCGGTGTCGGCCTGGCAGCAATCTCTGCGAATACACTGAATTTCTACCGCTGGGGTGAAAACGGTCTGATTACGGAAAAAAGCATCGAAGGAAAATGGCAGGATGTCCGCGGGAACACAAAGGGGATCTGCGCGACAAGAAAAACAGATGAGGACACGGTCTTTGCCCACCTGTTTGATCCTGCAGGCAATGAAATCTGGACATATGAATTCAATGATCCCGGCAGGATTGCCGGATGGTACGCCAATCCGGATGCGACAGACGACGCAGGCACATATCTTGTAATAGTCCGGGTGGAATCGGAACTGCGTACAGCTTTCTGTGTGCGGAACGGAGAAGTTCTCTGGCAGCAGAACCTGCTCTACGGCGGAAATGCCTTCTATGCCGGAGACCAGACATTTGTTCTGGCTGAGACAACATCGGATGATGATCTTTATGCGGATATTATTCTGGATCACCGTGACCTGGAAGGAAAAAGCCTTGGAACCAAACGCTTGTCCGGGGACAAGGTTGTCAAGTCCATTCATGCTGTTCTGTATAATGCGGAAACCGGAGGATATACGATATATGGACGAGCTGTAGCGAATTCCCGACAGGTATACACTGTATTCCGGATGGAACTGGACAGCCAGATGAACCAGCAGTCCATCAGTGTTCGCGACGTTGATTTTTATCTGGATTATAACTTCTCGGTAATCACCGCACCGGATGGAGACGCATATGTGTATTGCAGAACCTATGATGAAACCTATGTGCAGCCGGTCTTGGTGCCGTTCAACGTATTGGAAGAAACTGAATCACACGGTATACGACTGCACTGATTACAGAAACTGTTTTTGTGATTGCTTCGTTATATTTCCAGGAGGGATGTGCATGAAAAGAAAACCAATAATCTGTGGAATTCTGATAATCCTCTGTATGCTGATATCTGTCGGGAATGCGGAAAACCATGTTGACGGAAAAGCTCTGCTGGAGGAGATACTATCTTCATATTCGGCTGAGAACGTGGCTTTGTCCCGTCAGGTGCAGATTGTTCATTCGGCAGTGAACTTCAGAGAAGCTCCCGAAGGGAAAGTAATTGCAAGCTTGGATGGCGGAGAAATCCTGGAATGTCTTGATGAAGAACAGTACAAGGGAGCCTTGTGGTACCATGCCCGGTCTGAACAGTATGGAGATGGATATGTGATCAGCACTTATGAAAAGCCTATATGGAATAATCAGAACTATTGGCCGCTGTCTGAGCCGGAAGATACGATCTCCGTTTCAGATAATATGTATTTGTTTGCTTACTGGATGGGTACCTATCAGCTGGATCACGGTCTCTCCATCATAGAGGATACGGGTTCGGACAAAGCGCTTAGCATGGCACCGATGACTATCCGCGGAAACATGGATGTGGTTCCGAAGGATATGAAAATCGAACTTGCGATAAAGCTGTATGAATATGGTTTGATTTGTTTGAATGACGCCTATGATCAACTGCGGAATAACACACTATCTTTTGAAACCAGGGATGAGGTCGCTTCAGATGTTTTATGGAAACACTATGGAACGGATAACGTCTGGGAGATCATGACAAAGCAATCCCTTGTTCTGTTTATTCATGTGAATGATCTGCATAATGTCGGCGTGCTTCTTACAAATAGGGACAGAATGGTCAGTAATGCTCTGTTGCAGAAGCTTGTTGAGGAACACTGATTTTTCAAAACGTGTATTCTGATGATTGTATCTTGAGTTATCTGCTTAGGGTTAACTGATGTTGTGGGAGGTGCCAACAATATTTTTCTGAGTTTCACTTATAAAAAAACCTGACTTTTGGGCGTGAGTAGTCAAACGATCAAACGATTGGAGGACTGCTCGATGACGACCCAAGAGAAACAGATGATTGCCAGTCTCAGCGAAAAGGGACTGGGGTACAGGAAAATCGCCGCACAGATCGGGATATCTGAAAACACGGTTAAATCCTATCTGAAGCGAATGACCGCCGCAGATGATCAGAAAGAACCTGATCAGCCAGCGGCGGTTTTTTCATGCCCGCAGTGCGGTGAAGAAATCAGGCAGATCCCGGGACGGAAAGCAAAGAGATTCTGCTCAGAACCAATCCCTCTGCCTGCGCGATTTTTACCGCAATGTGCACCACACGGAATGAGTGCTCAATACGGCACTCTGACATCCGTGGGATATGATGGTGCGGTCGGCTGATCGTCAAGCCCTGTAGAGTTTTGCTCTACGGGCATTTTTTTATTGGGGACTTGCAAAATGGCTTCTGAAAAATCTTATAGATGGAGAGAACTTTATCATTTGCACAGGTGCGAGGAGGTAATAGAATGGAGCAAATCCCCATCAACGAAAAATACAGTCTCACCATACAGGAAGCGTCTGAATACTTCAGTATAGGCGTGAAAAAGATGCGCAGGCTGGCAGAAGAGAACGTGGGAAGGTTTTCTGTTTTCAGCGGGAACAGATATCTGATCCTTCGTGAGAAGTTCGAAACCTACCTATCACAATGTTCGGCGATATGATATGCGTGCTCACTGTTGCGGGTGGGCACGTTTTCTTTTTGCCTGTATTGTTCGGAATTCTCTTTATCTGCCAAATAGTAGTTGACTTTCAGGGGCTTCAGAGTGATTGATAGGACACCTTAGAAGCCTTGAGAAATAATGGACGGCGGGCAATTGAAAGGAGGGTGGCAATGCGGAAAGTACCATTGCAGGAAAAAGGTACATTAAACCCTGCAGAGACTGCGGAACTGTATGACTTCAGCGTAAGAAAGCTTTCACGACTACTGAAGCAGAAAAATCTTCCCTTTGTGCTTATGTACAACAAAAGGAAGCTGATCGATCGGGAGAAATTCGATGCGTATCTTCGGTTCCGACCAGGGCTGAAAGAGTCTCTCCGGAACGGGGAACCGCTGTATAAAGCGAGATCATCCGCATCGTGATGTGCGGGGAAAGGAGTACACATGAGCAGATCAAAACGACGGGACTCAAAACATAGGGTGCTGCGAAACGGCGAATCCATCCGGGCTGACGGGAAATACCAGTTCAAGTATTACGTCGGCGGGAAGATCAAATTCGTTTACAGCTGGCGCTTGGAACCCACAGATCCTGTGCCAAAAGGAAAACGGCCCGGTCCGTCACTCCGGGAGATGGAGAAACAGATCGGAAAAGACTTTGATTCCATGATTGACCCGAGCCAGAAAGGCATGCTGGTGATTGAACTGGTAGACAGGTACCTGAAGACAAAAACCGGTGTAAGGTCGAACACAACGACGAATTACAACTTTGTTAGAAACGTGCTGGCGCAGGAGGATTTCAGCTGCAAAAAGATCGGAGAGGTGAAAACCTCCGATGCGAAGCTTTTCCTTATCGGACTTCAGGATGCCGGAAAAGGGCATAGCACGATTAAATGCATGAGAGGCGTCCTTCGCCCCGCTTTTCAGATGGCGGTGGATGACGACCTGCTTGTAAAGAACCCGTTTGCTTTTAAACTCGCGGGGGTGATCGTTAATGACAGTGTGACGAGGGAGGCTATCACGAAAATGCAGATGAGAAAGTTCCTGAAATTTGTTCATGATGACAATTGCTACTGCAAATACTATGAGGTCGTTTAC
>Ga0129307_1000993_pt1 | contig 35741 bp, 34 predicted proteins | sample P1105metagenome_FD_94437 | JGI IMG/M metagenome (GOLD analysis project Ga0129307, IMG submission 94437) | Capybara group fecal microbial communities from Wisconsin, USA - P1105 metagenome | ecosystem: Host-associated > Mammals > Digestive system > Large intestine > Fecal | place: USA: Wisconsin...
CCCAGACCAGTGTATGCCGTTTGAAGTCATAAAAGGCGGGCATATCACGCAGCTGTACCGCACCATGAAAGGACTGAGCTGGTAATCTTACAAAAAAATCTCCTACAACAAGTTGACACGGACCTGTCAAATGAAATGCTTGACATGGTGCTTTGTGCTGTGCTATTTATGAAAAAAAGTCAATGATTTGATAATTGAATCCTGAATCCAAAAAGCGGAGGTTTTATCATGAGAAATAGGTGGAGGTTACTGCTTGTCGTTCTCCTTTGCTTCTTACTGCTCGGCTGCGGTAAAACATTGGATATGTCAAAGCTTATCTCTTCTCCGGTTAAAGAAATAGTGGTTTATACGAGCGGAAAAGAGACGCGTATCACGGACCAGGAGACGATAGACTCCGTTGCAGAGGTCATCGGGAAGTCGGTTTTCAAGCCGGCGGCAGCCTCGCGCCTCAATATTCCCGGTGCAACATCGGTTAGAGTCGATGTCATTATGGAAAATGGAATGGTGACGATCACATATCCCTGTTTTCAATATGACGGCCGGGTTTATGATGCCGGCTCAGACAGTGTTCAGGATTTTTATACGTTTATCGGGCAATAAAAGAGCAGAACGACGCTGACAAAAGCGCCCTTCCGATTTCAGCTGTCGGAAGGGCGTTATTCAATGATTTAGGAGAGCCTTTTCAGGCAGCCTCATATTCATGATCAACAGGGCTACCGTATCTTCCTTGCTTCGAGGTAGTATCTCTTGTCTCTGGCGTGGCCCATGGAGAAGGTCTTGCGCGGGAGCACGCCGTCCGCCATGACGGTCTTGAAGAGCTGATCCTTGCCCATGGCAGGGAGCTTGAAGCCGATGGCGCCCTTCTGCATGGACAGGCGCTCGACCACGTCGTCATCGTGGATGTAGTCGACGCTTGCGCCTTCATGCGACTTTACGTAAACATCCAGGAAGGCCTGGAGCGTGCCGACCGGCAGCTGCTTTTCAGGATCCGGCACGGTCACGAAGCCGTGTCCGCCGCCAAAGAGATATTCGATCACATGGCCTTCGCCAACGCCGTCATGCGCGCCGGGATGCGCCGCAAAGAAGGCCGTCATGACTTCTTCGGGATCGATGCCGAAGACCACCCGGTGGATGGGCTCAAACTGCAGGGCATCGTCGTGGTTGTTGACGAGCTCCACTAACGCGTAGCGGGCGGGAGAGGAGCAGGCGGCCTCGCCTTCGCGGGCCTTCAGGTCCTCAAAGCACTGCTTCGCGGTAGCGAGGGAATGGTTGCCGTCGCCCATGGCGTAAAGAAGCGGTGCGGCGTCTTTCAGACCGTATTTTGCTTCCTGCACCTTAGGGCTCTTTAACGCGTTCAGCGCCGTCGCAACGGCCGCTTTCTGCGCGTCATTAAGAAGCCAGCCGCGGATGTGGCCGCCGCCCTGCATCAGCTCGAAATCGTAGAGAAGCTGCATGCTGTCAGTCCCTGCGGTCAGCGGTTCGATCACGGTCTTTTCCGGATCGTCGATCAGCACCATGATATGCGGCAGCTCGATGGGCGCGTCTTTGCGGACTCTGACCCGCGGCGGGATACGGTCCAGGACCGTCCCTTCGGTCGCGCGGATGAGAGCGCCGCTGCCGGGGGTGAAATCGTAGCAGTCAAGGTCGACCTTGCCGATCAGGCCGTGACGGATCTTCCCGTCGGTCTGGGTGCGTTCCACGTAGATCAGGGCATCTTCCAAGGTCCGGAACACGCCGCCTGCAAGATACTGCTTCATGGATGCGTTGATCGCGGCGATCTGGCCGTCAACATCCGCGTCATTTAAGTGCGCTTCCGGCAGGATCAGGCGGAGCGCAGAGGGCGCATCGCCCACTTCCTTCTCCACGGCCTGCCAGTATTCGGGCTCGGAGGTGAACTGATCGCAGGCGATGACCGCCCATTTGGTCATGTCGCTGCCGTCCTTCGGCAGGAGGATATCGGCCGGCGCAAAGCCCAGACCGTCAAACATAGAATTTTCCATGTGAATTCCTTTCAAAAAACTCCCCCGAAAGCAAAGTGAATACAGCCTCCGGGGGATGGATCGTGTTTATGCGAAGAACTCTTTGATGACGCTGATCAGTTCCTTGCCGATTTTCCTTTGAGCCTCCTTTGTGCTGCCGCCGACATGAGGCATGCCGCTGACAGCCGGATGCCCGGCGAGCGTCCAGTTGGGTTCCTTCTCGCTCATCCAGACGTCAATGCCGGCGGCCTTCACCTTGCCGGAATTCAGAGCTTCCAGGAGGGCGGCTTCATCCACATTGGCGCCGCGGGAGACGTTGATGATCACCACACCGTCCTTCATTTTCGCGATCGCTTCCGCGTCGATGATGGGCTTATCGCCGCTCGGCGCGCACAGCACCACCACGTCGGACTGCGCCAGAAGTTCATCCATGCTCACGAAATGCATGGTCTCGCATTCGACGCCTTCGGGCTTATTGCGATGCACGATGGAGAGCACGTTCATGCCGAGCGCCTGCGCCTTCGCACCGACCAGGCGGCCGATGCGGCCGTAGCCGATCACGCCCATGGTCTTGCCGGCAATCTCGAAGCCCTTGGAATAGGCTTTCTTTTCCCACAGGTGTTCGCGCATGGTATGGCCGGAGAGGGAAATGAATCTCGCGCAGGAGAAGAGAAGGCCGATCGCAAGCTCCGCCACCGCGTTGGAGGAGGAATTCGGGGTGTTCTTTACGGTGATGCCGTTTGCTTCGGCATACTGCACGGCAATGTTGTCGACGCCGACGCCGGCGCGGATGATAAGCTTCAGGCGGGAGCCCTTGGCTTCGTCGATCTGCGGCTCCTTGATCTTGGTCGCGGAGCGGATGATGACACAGTCAAAATCACGGAGGGCGGCGCCGAGCTCGGCCGGTTCATAGAACTTCTCGACGATCTCAAAACCGTCGTTTCGCAGGCTTTCAGCGGCCGAGGCATCCATGCCGTCGGTCACGAGTATACGAACTGACATGATCTGTCCTTTCTTGCTTTCTCTCTTGAGAGAGAAGCTGGTTTTTCAGTGCTTGGCTTCGTAGTCTTTGAGGAATGCGACGAGGGCTTCGACACCTTCCTTCGGCATGGCGTTGTAGATGGAAGCACGCAGGCCGCCCACGCTCTTGTGGCCCTTCAGATTGCTGAAACCGGCAGCGACGGAGGCCGCGACCACGTCCGCATCCATCTCCTTGCTCGGGGTCACGAACGGGACGTTCATGAGCGAACGATCCTCTTTGCGCACAGCGCCGGTAAAGAGCCTGCTGCTGTCCAGGAAATCGTACAGCACAGCGGCCTTCTCTTCGTTGATCTTGTTCATGGCTTCCAGACCGCCGATGTTCTGCAGATATTTGAACACCTTGCCGCAGCAGTAGATGGCCCAGCAGTTCGGGGTGTTGTAAAGGGAGCCGGAATCCGCATGAGTCTTGTACTGCATGTAGGTGGGCACGAACTGCGGCAGATCGTCGCGGATCAGATCCTCACGAATGATGACGACGGCCATGCCGGCAGGTCCCACGTTCTTCTGCACGCCCGCCCAGATCAGGCCGTATTTGGAGACGTCGCAGGGACGGGAGAGGAACATGCTGGACTGGTCGGAAACGAGGATGTGGCCCTTGGTGTTCGGCAGATTAAAATAGGTCGTGCCGTTGATGGTCTCGTTCTCGCAGATGTAGACATAGTCGGCTTCTTCGGGAATGTCCAGATCGGAGCAGTCCGGAATATAGCTGAAATTCTTGTCCTTCGAGGAAGCGACGATGCGGACATCGCCGTATTTCTTTGCTTCATTGATGGCCTTCTTGGACCAGGAACCGGTCTCGATGTAGCAGGCCACGCCGTTTTTCATGAGGTTCATGGGGACCATGGCAAACTGCACGGTGCCGCCGCCCTGGATGAAGAGGACTTTGTAATTGTCCGGGATGTTCATGAGCTTTCTCAGATCCGCTTCCGCCTCATCAATGATCTGCTGAAAGACCTTGGAGCGGTGGCTCATCTCCATCACGCACATGCCGCTGCCGCGGTAGTTCATCATTTCATCGCGGATCTCTTCCAGTACGGGTTCCGGCATCATGGCGGGGCCGGCGGAGAAGTTAAAGGTACGACCGTAATTCATTGCAGTTCCTCCTTGGAATAAGGGTTTACACGTTATGTGACTGTTCAGGACCGCCCTTTGACATTCGAAAAAAATGATGAGCAAGCTCTCAAAACGGCTCTTTTGCCGTGAGAGGCCCTGAACAGTTACTGACTTATAACAAATAAAATTATACTTGCAAATTTGACGGAATAATATCATAATAAGGGAAGAAAATATAACAGGATTGAGCAAAGACATGATATCCATCAGAGTTCTCGACGATCAGAAGGAAATTAAGCAGCACGGGACACGGGAATTCCCCGTGGCGGTCTATCATTATGTGATGAGCGAGTGTGTGCTCGGCTATATCAACTGGCACTGGCATGACGAGATCCAGCTCTGCGTGGTGACGAAAGGCAGCATGAATTTTCAGGTGAGCGGGGCGCAGTATCTGCTCTCCGAAGGCGAAGGCTTTTTTGTGAACAGCGGCCGTCTGCATATGGCAAGGCCCATCGGAGATCCGGACTCTGCCTATCTCTGCCTGGATTTTCACCCCCGCATCCTCGGCGCCTTTCCCGGCTCGGTGGTGGAGGATAAGTACGTGATCCCCTATGTGGGCGCGGGCGGGCCCGAACACGGCGCGCTGAAAAAAGACGTCCCCTGGCAGCATGAGATGCTGGAAGAGATCCGCGATATCGGACGGCTGTATGACGAAAAAGGCTTCGGCTACGAGATGGCGATCCAGGCGCGGATCGGGCTTCTGTGGATCCGGCTGCTGCAGCACACCGGCGAGCAGAGCCGCATGAAGGCCGGGCAGGAGGAAGGAAACGTGCCGGTGCGGCGCATTATGGCCTATCTGCGGGAACACTATCACGAACAGGTGAGTCTGGACGAGATCGCAAGGGAGGTCATGTACTCGGGGAGCGAATGCTGCAGACAGTTTAAGAAAACGACCGGCGAGACGATCTTCCACTACCTGAAGGCTTACCGCCTTGCCCGGGCCACCGAGCTTCTGGAGGAGACCGACTGGCCCATCTCCCGCATAGCGCTTGAGACGGGCTTCTGCTCCTCTTCCTACTTTATCGAAGCCTTCCGCGCCGAACTGAAGACCACACCGTTAAAATACAGAGGCCGAAAATAGATAACGGCAAGAAGTTTCGTATAAATAGAATTATTTTTTGAAATTTCTCTTGACAAGCACTTTTTCCGGCACTATAATCACCGCATATTCAGCAAACCCATCCTGAAAGGAGCTTTTCCGATGTTCATCACCACCCAGAGCAGCATTCTCATCGTTCTGGTAAGCCTGGCAGTCGTAATCCTGCGAGGCCTGATTCTGATGGACAATATAAAGAGTGCAGAGACGGTAAGCTGAGAAAGCATTGTATGGATCACGGCCCCGCCTTTGCGGGGCCGTTTTTCATACCTTCCCATGAAGAGGAAGAAGGAGGAAAAAGTAATGAAGAAGATGATGAGCATGTTCCTGGCTGCGGTTATGGTATTCTGCCTTGCGGCCTGCGGCGGAAGCACAGACGGTACTACGCAGCCGGCCGGAAGCAAAGACGGCACTACACAGCCGGCCGGAAGCACGGCGGATGCCGGCACAAAGGCGGCGGAAACGGTCAAGATCGGCGGCATCGGCCCGCTGACCGGCGACTATGCGAACTACGGCATTTCCGTCAAGCAGGGCGCCGAGATCGCGGTAAAGGAGATCAATGCGGCGGGAGGCATAGGCGGGCAGCAGATCGAACTGTCCTTCCAGGATTCCCAGGGCGATCCCGAAAGCGCTGTGAACGCCTACGGCAAACTGATGGACTGGGGAATGCAGCTCTCCCTTGGCGGCGTATTCTCCGGCGAGACGGCGAGCGTTTGCGCGGCGGCAAAGGATGATGACATTATGCTGCTGACGCCGAGCGGCTCTTCCGACAACATCCTGGAGTCGAACGACAAGGCCTTCCGTGTCTGCTTCAACGACGGCTATCAGGGCGTTATGGCGGCCAACTACATCAAGGAGAAGAACATTACCGACAAGGTAGCGGTCCTGTACCAGAGCGACTACGACTACTCGACCGGCCTGTACGAATCCTTCAAGAAAGGCTGCGAGGAAAACGGCATTGAGATCGTGGAGGTCCAGACCTTTACCGAGGGCACGAAGACCGATTTCACCACGCAGATCAACAAGCTGGTGGCCGCCGACGTCAAGCTGATCTTCATCCCGATCTACGCGGAACCGGCTTCCACCTTCCTGACCCAGGCGAAGGGCAAGTTCGGCGATGATGTCTATTTCTTCGGCGCGGACGGCCTGGACGGCATTCTGGAGAAGGTGGCGCAGGACGTGTCGATTGCGAACAACGTGCTGATGATGACGCCGTTTGCAGCGGACAGCCCCGATGCGAAGGTCCAGGCTTTCGTCAAAGCCTATCAGGCAGCCTATAATGACGCGACGCCCGACCAGTTCGCGGCCGACGGCTACGATGCCGTGTATATCCTGAAGGCGGCGATGGAAAAGGCTGGTTCTTCAAGCGGTGCGGCAATGGCGAAGGCCATGCTGGAACTGGAGATCACAGGCGTCACCGGAACGATGAAATGGACTGAGGACGGCAACACCCAGAAGAGTGCCATGGCTATTATCTACAAGGACGGCGTGGGCAGCTTGTTCGGCCAGTAAACAGGCTTCAAAATGCGGTCCGGCGTTTCACCGGACCGCGTTTCATGTGGAAAATCATCTGACAAAAATCTGAAAAGGATCAAAGTCTATGATCGAATTCATTAAAACACTTATCAGCGGCCTGGGGCTTGGGAGCATTTATGCTCTCATCGCCCTGGGCTACACGATGGTCTACGGCATCGCGAAGATGCTGAACTTTGCGCACGGCGATGTGATCATGGTAGGCGCCTACGCGGGCATTGTGGCCTTCACCTCGGTGGGACTGCCGCCGGTGTTCACGGTGCTGATCTCTGTGGCGGCCTGCACCCTGCTCGGCGTGACGATCGAGCGCTTTGCCTATAAGCCGCTGCGCGGAGCCTCTTCCCTAAGCGTGCTGATCACTGCCATCGGCATGAGCTATCTGCTCCAGAACCTGGCGCTGATGATCTTCGGCTCGCAGCAGAAAGCCTATCCGCAGTATATTCATCTGGGACAGGTCACTATCGGAAACGTTACGATCGACGGCATCACGCTGCTTACGCTCGGCGTGACTGCCCTGATCATGATCGGAATGAGCCTCTTTATTAACCGCACGAAGCTCGGCAAGGCCATGCGGGCGGTCGCGGAGGACCGCGGCGCGGCGGAGCTCATGGGCATCAGCGTGGATAAGACCATTGCCGTGACCTTTGCCATCGGTTCGGCGCTTGCTGCCGTGGCCAGCATGTGCTACGGCCTCACCTACGTCTACATCAAGCCGACGACCGGCGCGATGCCCGGCATCAAGGCCTTCACGGCCGCGGTGTTCGGCGGCATCGGCTCGATCCCCGGCGCCATGCTGGGCGGCATCGTGCTCGGCCTGATCGAGCAGTTCTCCAAGACCTACATCTCCCCGCTGTGGGCGGATGCCATCGTCTTTGCGGTGCTGGTGCTGGTCCTTGTGGTGCGTCCGACAGGCCTTCTGGGCAAAGAAGTGCAGGAGAAGGTGTGATATGGCGCGTGTGAAAAAACTCATGGTCAATAAGAACGCCGTCACCCTCATCCTGCTGGCTGCGGGCTATGCCGTGGTCGCCTGGATGCTGTACAGCGGTCATATCACCCGTCAGTTCACAAACATGCTCATTCCCATGTCCATGTATATCGTTCTGGCGGTCTCCTTAAACCTTGTGGTGGGCTTCCTGGGCGAGCTGAACCTCGGGCATGCAGGCTTCATGAGCGTGGGCCTGTTTACCGGCTGCCTTGCGTCCATCGCCATGGTAAAGTCGCTGCCGATCATCGTCAGGCTTCCGCTCTGCATGCTGATCGGCGGGGTCTGCGCCGGCCTGTTCGGCTTTGTCGTGGGCATGCCGGCGCTCAGACTGAAGGGCGACTACCTGGCCATCGTGACCTTAGCCTGCGGCGAGATCGTGAAAAACGTGATCACCAATCTGAGCGTCACCGGCGGGGCGCGGGGCCTGAATACCCAGCCCATCTATTCCGGGGCAAAGACACTGCTGCCCTATGCCATCGTCCTGGTCTTTCTGACAGTCATCGTGATGATGCACATCAAAAAGTCCAAGCAGGGACGCGCCATCATGGCCATCCGCGACAACCGAATCGCGGCGGAATCCATCGGTCTGAACGTGACCTGGTACAAACTGGCGGTGTTCATTATCGCAGCGTTCTTTGCCGGCGCGGCCGGTGCGCTCTACGGCCACTTCTTCGCAAACGTGAAAGCCGTGACCTTTGATTATAACATGTCCATCGAGATCCTGGTCATCGTGGTGCTTGGCGGCATGGGAAGCGTGCGCGGCTCGGTCATTGCAGCCGTGGTGCTGCAGGCGCTGCCGGAGATCTTCCGGGATTTCGGCGACTACCGCATGCTGGTCTACGCCGTGGTGCTGATCCTGGCTATGCTCTTTACCAACAGCCCGCAGCTGAAGGCCCTCCGGGAAAAGCTGAGTCTGATCCCGAAGCTGAAAGCGGCGGTCCGCAAGCGGCATCTTGCTGCGGTGCTTGGCCGCTCCAAACAGGAAACGGAGGAAGGCTGATATGGCACTGCAGAATTCAAAAGAAACGGCAAAGCTGGTCCCTGTCCACCGCACCTGGTATGTACCGGAGCGTGACGCAGACAAGGAACCCATTCTGGAATGCATCAACCTCGGCATCAATTTCGGCGGGCTTGCGGCTGTGGAGGACTTCAATCTGACCATCGGCCCCACGGAGATCGCCGGGCTCATCGGACCGAACGGCGCAGGCAAGACGACCATCTTCAACCTGCTCACGAAGGTCTATCAGCCTACGAACGGAACGATCCGGCTGGACGGCCGCGACACGCACAACATGACTACGGCGCAGGTCAACCACGCCGGAATCGCGCGGACCTTCCAGAACATCCGCCTCTTTTCCAACATGACCGTGGAGCAGAACATTACCGCGGCCATGGACCGGGACATTTCTTATTCCCTGCTTTCCGGGATCATCCACGGCCCCCGCTATGCGAGGGAAGAAAAGAAGGCAAAGGAAAAAGCCAGAGAGCTCCTTGCGATCTTCAACATGGAAGAATTCGCTTCCGCGCGGGCGGGCAGCCTGCCCTACGGCGCGCAGAGACGCCTGGAGATCCTGCGGGCGCTGGCCACGAGACCCAAGCTCCTTTTGCTGGATGAGCCGGCTGCCGGCATGAACCCTTCGGAGACGGCGGAGCTTACGGAAAATATCCGCCTGATCCGCGACCGTTTCGAGATCGCCGTGCTCCTGATCGAGCATGATATGAACCTGGTGATGAACCTCTGCGAGGGCATCGCAGTGCTGAATTTCGGACGGATCATCGCCAAGGGCTCGCCGGAACAGATCCAGCAGGATCCGGCGGTCATTGAAGCCTATCTTGGGAGGAAAAACGCATGAGCAAAGCCATTTTAACGGTAAAGGACTTAAGCGTCTCCTACGGCAGCATCCACGCAGTGAAGAACATCTCCTTCGAGGTGCAGGAGGGCGAGATCGTGACCCTGATCGGGGCAAACGGCGCGGGAAAATCGACCACGCTGAACGCGATCGCACGGCTCCTCCCCGCAAGCGGCGAGATCCGTTTTGCCGGCGACTCCCTCATGCATGTGCCGGGCCACTCCGTACTGGAAAAGGGGCTGGCCATGGTGCCCGAAGGCCGGCGCATCTTCCTGCGCATGACGGTGGAAGAAAACCTGGAAATGGGCGCCTATATCAAATCCCGGACCGAAGCCCGGGAAGAGATGGCAGATGTCTATGAACGTTTTCCGCGTCTTAAGGAGAGAAGAGAGCAGATCGCCGGAACGCTCTCCGGCGGCGAGCAGCAGATGCTGGCCATGGGCAGAGCCCTCATGTCAAAGCCCAGGCTTCTGATGATGGATGAGCCCTCCATGGGCCTCGCGCCGATCCTGGTAGAGCAGATCTTCGGGATCATCAGGGAGCTGAATGCGGCAGGGACCACCATTCTGCTGGTGGAGCAGAACGCACAGGCAGCCCTTTCCGTAGCACACCGCGGCTACGTGATGGAGACCGGGCGCATCGTGATGAGCGGCGCCGCGCAGGAACTCCTGGAATCCCCCGCCGTGAAGAAAGCCTACCTGGGCGGATGACGAAGCCATCTCCTTATAAAAAACAACGAAGGATCTTCAAGCGTTAAGCAAGAAGATCCTTCGCTGCGTTCAGAAGGGGAGAGATGGTCAGGACTTCAGGTCTTCGTCCGTGATCTCTCCCTTGGCCACGATATTGGTCGGACCCGTCAGATACAGATCGGTGATCCGGCCTTTTTCATCCCTCAGAACATCCATCGTAAGCACGCCGCCGCGCATGGTGAACCTGGTCCCACGCCCGGAAATGAGTCCCTTCACGCTCAGCACCGCGGCGGTCGATCCGGTCCCCGTTCCGCAGGCGTAGGTGAAGTCCTCCACGCCGCGCTCGTAGGTGAGCAGCAGGACCTCATCCTGCCCGGTGATCTCATAGAAATTGACGTTCGCGCCTTTCGGAAAAGCAGGATGATAGCGCAGCAGCTCGCCCAGCTCGCGCAGCGTGCCCCGGTCTGCCCGTTCAAGCCCCGAGACCGGCACCACCGCGTGCGGGATGCCGGGATCACCCAGCTCCACATAAGCCGCCTGACAGGGCTGTCCGTCGATCTCCACCACCCTCTCCGCGTCCAGCACGGAGGGATCATTCAGCCGGATACGGTAATTGCGCTCATCCAGCCGCTGCCCGGAAACCGGACCGGCAGTCGTTTCGATCAGCTGCGTCTCCCCCGCCAGGCCGTTCTCGTACGCGTAGCGGCAGATGCAGCGGGCGCCGTTTCCGCACATCTCCCCCAGGGACCCGTTCGAGTTGTAATACCGCATTTTCAGGCAGGCATCTTTACTGCCCGCCGCCTCCACCAGCATCACGCCGTCTGCGCCGAGCGACAAATGCCGCTCACAGACTATGCGGACGATCTGCGGGATCTTCTCCTCGGGCAATTTTTCCACGCGGTTGTCGATAATGATGAAATCATTCCCCGCGCCGTTCATTTTCCAGAAGTACATGATACAGTCCCATATGAAAACAATCTAACCATTGCAAGTTGATATAAGATATAAACTGTCAATGGCAAAATGTATTATTGCACAAAAAAGGGTGAATGACAACGTTCTCCTGCATAGAAGCGGCAATATAGTTGCCATGAGCGAAACATTGACATAAATAAGGAAAAAGAGTAAAATGCACAATGGTTCCGTCTGTTTATATGCCGATAACAGACGGAGATGAGAGCCTTCGGGTGTTTTGCCTTACATGCGCGAAATGTCAGCGCGTGAACGACATGTCAGACCCCATAAAGTGCTTTCGATCTAATGGAGGCCGAAATGAAAAGCCTGTTAATTATAGGGGCCGGCGGATACGGTCAGTTGGTGCGGGAATTGGCAGATCGACTGTAATGCGGTTGTGGCGTCAGGCGCGGCCGTACCGGATAAAACAAAAGTTCAAAGCCTTTCAATTTGGTCGGAAAGGCCACAGAACAGATAGACAGATTGACAGAGGAGCTTGTTTATGAAAAAGATACTGCCTGCAGCAGGGACCGCATTTGCCGCATTAATCGTTGCCGCCTTGATAAAGAAAAAGGATTCTGTTTACGATAATGAACCGGAACAGAAGAACTCAATGGAGAATAAATCCGTTATCTTTGTTGAGAATGCAGATGACAAAGAAAATGCAGACGGTAAAAAGGGTCACCTGGAAGCAGTAGGAGAAGCCGCTTATCAGGCAGGATTATATGATGGCGTCATAAAACGGTGCATCGATGCAGTACTTTCCTTTATAGGCATAGTTGCCTTGCTGCCAGTATATCTTATCATTATCATCGCAATAAAAATCGATGATCCGGGTCCCGTGTTGTTCATACAAAAAAGAGTGGGAAAAAATAAGCAGTATTTCAAATTGCATAAATTCAGATCGATGAAGATGGCGACCCCGCATGACGTGCCGACACATATGCTGGATAATCCGGATCAATATATTACCAGAGTAGGTAAATTCATGAGACGATATAGTCTTGATGAATTGGCCCAGATCTGGGATATTTTCATTGGAAATATGTCAATTATCGGCCCGCGTCCCGCTCTTTGGAATCAGGACGTGCTGATCGCGGAACGGGAAAAATGGGGCGCAAATGACATTAAACCGGGGCTTACCGGCTGGGCACAGATCAATGGCCGAGATGAACTGGAGATCTCAGTAAAAGCTAGACTGGATGGCGATTACGCAGCAGTACTGAAAAAAGGCGGAATTAAAGCTTTTTTGTTTGACTGCAGGTGCTTTTTGGGAACGATTTTCTCTGTCCTTCGGAGTGACGGTGTAGTTGAAGGTGGAACGGGAGAAATGAAAAAGCACGAGGAACATATGAAATGATTAATGTTTTAATTACTGGAGCCAACTCATACATAGGTGAAAGTGTAAGAGACTATCTGCTGAAAGAACCGGAAAAATACAGTGTGGCCATCAAGGATACGATTGGATGGAATCCTCTAGCAGATGATTTTCTCGGATATGATGTAGTCTTTAATGTGGCAGGAATTGTTCACATCAAGGAGACAAAAGAAAATCGTCATCTTTATTATGACATCAATAGAGATCTTGTGGTAAAGATTGCCAAAGCGGCAAAAGAAGGCGGAGTACGGCAGTTTATCCTGTTGTCGACGATGTCTGTCTATGGATTAACGAAGGGACATATAACAAAAAACACCAAAGCAAATCCTGTAAATGCTTATGGAAAGTCAAAAGCTGAAGCAGATGAAATGATCAAAAAACTTGCCGATGATCACTTTGTGTTTACATGCTTGCGGCCACCAATGGTTTATGGCAAAAATTGCAAGGGCAATTATCAACTGCTTCGCAAGTTTGCCTTGAAATCACCGGTTTTCCCGAGCTACAGAAATAAACGGTCCATGATTTTCATAGGAAATCTGTGCGCGTTTGTAAAAAATCAAATCGATCAGCCGAAGACTGGAGTGTTTTTCCCTCAGAATGAGAATTATGTCAATACCGCGGAAATGGTTGAATTGATAGCAAAAGAAAACAGCAAACGGATAAAACTGATCAGAATTTTCAACTGGCTAATAGCAATTCTTCCTTTGAACATCATAAAAAAGGTATTTGGAGATCTCACATACGAAAAAACAGATACGATCAATACATATGATTTTGCAGAGAGCATTCGATTAACAGAGAAGGGCTGATAAAGATGGCAAGTTCAAACCACCTGAAATTAGAGCATTTCATAAAACATAACGCCGTGGTGCAAAAATTGTATCGTTATGGTATGAGTATAGTCTTCCGGGTATGGGGCATATTTGTCAGAATAGATGACAAACTTGTTCTGATGAACGGTCATGGATACCGATATAATGACAGTCCAAGAGCTATTTATGAAAAAATGTTAGAAATGGGTATTGCAAAGGACTATAAGATCGTTTGGGCCTTAAACGATCCTTCTGCTTACGATATCCCCGGTAATGCTACAAAAATTAAAATGGATACGCTGCAATACTTTTACACGGCATTAAAAGCCAAGTACTGGATATCCTGTGTAAATATTGAAAGGGGCCTGCATTTTAAGAAAAAGAACCAAGTGTACCTGAATACATGGCATGGAGCAAGTTTAAACTACGTTGGAAATGCAGTAGAGGGGAGAAATGATTTTCATTTCGAACATATCAACTACTTCTGCTATAACGGAGAATATGAAAGGGGTTTCATTAAACGAGATTTTAATGTCCTTGACAAAGCACTGATTCCGACGGGGTATCCTCGCAATGACGCACTATATGAAGCAACAGAAACGACCAGACTTAAACTGAGAGAAAAATTCGAGGTGCCGGAGGATAAAAAAATCATTCTTTATGCCCCGACATGGCGAGAAAGTGTAGACGGGGGTGAAAGTTACAAGCTGGCACCTCCAATCAACTGGGATAAATGGGAAAAACGTTTAGGGGATCGGTACGTCGTTTTTCTGCGTACACATCCGTATACAACGGAATTGATGAATGTTCAGTTCAATTCTTTTGTCAGAAACTATATCAATTATCCGCAAGTAAATGATCTTTTGGTGGCAGCAGATATATTGATTTCCGACTATTCGTGTATCCAGTTGGATTATTCTATACTTGGGAGACCGCAGATCTGCTTTGGTTATGACTATGATGAATACAAAAAGCAGCGAGGGTTTTATTTCGACATGGAACAGACGATGCCGAATGGCGTGATGAGGGAAGAAGACCAGGTCATAGATCATTTGCTGCATCTGGACTATCAGGAAGACTGCAGAAAAAGCAGACAATTCCGAGATGAACATATGGAATATGGCGGCAACGCAGCGGCCAAGTGCATAAAAATAGTATTCGGTAAATAAACCTGGAGGGATATGGATGGCAAGACTCCTATTTGTTCTGGATATAGGCTTTGATCGAGGAGGCCCTTCTGTACATTTGCTTCAGGACGTAATCAGGGCTGGGTTGAAGAATGGCCACGAAATCGAGGTGATCCTGAAAAATACGGGAGGCCCGGAACCTGAAGTGCCAAATGAGTTTATTGGCTGCAAGGGATTTAGCTATACGGCGATAAAAGAAGATGACGAGAAAAAACACGGCTTTGCAGGACGATACATCAACGAAATAAAATATGCAAATAAATGTGCAAAAGTCTTTACTAAGCGTGGAAAGTATGATGCGGTTTTTCTTCAGTCAAATACAACGACATATTTTTACATGCGGCTATTACGGAAGCTTAACTGCAGAATAGTATATAACGTGCAGGATATTTTCCCTTATAATCTGAAACTGTCAGGACAGCTCCCTCTGGAGAAGATTACATTTCCTGTCTTCAGAAAGCTTCAGCACATGGGTTATGAAATGGCAGACGAAATCATTACGATTTCAGAGGACATGAAGCGAACACTGACAGAGGATGGGGTGGCTGAGAGTAAAATAAAGGTCATCTATAACTGGAGCTATGCGGACACACCGATTCGTCTGGATGATATAGCGCCGGAGAACCGATTTGATCTTGGCTCTTCTCCTGAGGTCTTCAATGTGGTCTATGCCGGAAATATCGGGAGAATGCAGAATGTTGAGTACATTGTAAAGACAGCTCTCAAGATGCATGATGATCCGTCTGTTCATTTCTGGATAATCGGAGATGGAGCGAATAAGCAGAATGTGGAAAAAATGGCAAAAGATGCTGAAAATGTAACGATACTTCCTATGCAGCCATCGAAGTATGCAGAAAGCATTTATGCACAGGCGGATCTGAATGTGATTCCGTTGATGCCGGGAGGGATCAAAACTGCTCTTCCAAGTAAAACAGCAACCGTGCTGAGGGTAGACCGGCCGGTCGTATTCTGCATTGATAAAGAGAGCCACCTGTCTGAACTTCTCGAAAATGATAAAAAGGCATTATTTGTTGATGTGAATGATATAGACAGCCTTTCGCGTGTGATCAGATCACAACAGGCGCTGGCTGAAAAAACGGAGATGAAAGGGGAAATCAGTTCTTTGTTTTCGAAGGATAATGCGAAAACATATATTGACAGTTTGATAGTCTGATTATGGAAAGAGGTTACGAATCTATTTGGTTTTTAAAACAACCCCCAAAAGCGGTAGTAATAAAGGCGCTTTTATTCGTGATATATGCAGTAAGCTTATGCTTTGCTTATATTCGGATTCTTTCGCCTATGTATTCGTATGCTCTTTTGACCTACAAACCCAATTTTGTTAAGTTAATCATTTCAATTGGACTTTCTTTAATTGCCATTCTGCTTGTACCTGCGGACAAGAACAAACCCTCAACCTATTTATATTATATCTATTTTACGGTTTGTTATATTCCGACGGTAAATTATTATTGGCTGAATGATCAACCGACGAGGTATATCGTATATGTAACGATATGTTTTTTACTGATCTCACTGATGCTCAGAATAAAGATCAAAGCTGTAAGAATCGGAATGATCAGTGCAAGCGTGGCCTTACAAATATTATTGGTAGTATTAGTGGTTTTGTGCGTATATCTGGTTTATAAGAACAGAGGGATTCATTTATCTGCCCTTATTTCGGATCTGTACGGCGTCAGGAGTGAAAACAACACATCCGGACTGCTGGGGTACGCATTAAACTGGTGTGCAAAATCGTTTATCCCGCTGTTTTTGGCTTATTTCCTGCTGAGAAGGCAGTGGATTGGCGTTGCGTTTGTTTCGGTTTTGCAAATAATCCTCTTTTTATCATTTGGATTTAAGGCGTTTTTAATGTCGATACTGCTTATCATAGGTGTGAGTATCCTGATGATAAAACCTAATAATTTCAAGGAAAAATGGCTGTTGGTTCTGGCTGCGGGAAATATTGGCGGTGTAGGACTGGCTAAGGGCATCAGTACTCAGCCGATCTTTCTGTTTACATATAGAACTCTTTTCGTGCCATCGCAGGGACAATTTGAGTATTACGATTATTTTACACACCACAACTATCTGTTCTTTTCGGAAGGAAAGATCGGAAGATTGCTTGGCTTTCAGTATCCGTATAATGAAACGATTGGGAGGGTCGTAAATCATTATATCTACGGCCCGTCAAAAAACAGTAACGGCAATACGGGAGCACTTTCCTATGGATTTGCAGATCTTGGTGTTTGGGGGATGATATTGGCAGCAATCATTATTGCGTTGATTTTGCTTGCGATTGATGCCTCGACAGATAAGCTTCCCATATTGATTCCAGTGGCTGCTATGTCTTACGCGATGATTACCCTGAATGATGTGAATGTTCTGATCTGTCTGAACTCGGGTGGTATTATTTGGTCGATCATTCTGCTGAACCTGTTGAATACAGTTTTCAGATATGATCCTCGACTGGAGTCCGGAACAGAAAGAAGAAAACGACGAAAGGTATTACTGATGATACCGGAAAGGCATTTTTATGCATAGTTACTATATTGCCAAAGTACTCCATAAATTACGATTGTCATCGTTTAAGCAATGCAGCATCGACTCTACATCAAGGATTGACGCAGAGTGTGTATTTGCCTATGTAGAAATGGGGAGGTACTCATACTCCGGGTCCGATACTCATATTACAAATGCGAAAATCGGCAATTTTGTATCAATTGGGGGAGGATGCCAGATCGGGGGCGGCAATCATCCGTTGAATTGGGTCTCTACGTCACCTGTGTTTATCAAGGGGAAAAACATTATGAACAAGAATTTTTCCTCGCTTCAGTTTGATGGGGATAACAGGGTGATCATCGGGAATGATGTGTGGATCGGAGACGGTTGTTATATCAAGGCCGGGGTGCGAATCGGAAACGGCTCGGTTATCGGGGCACATGCCGTGGTTACCAGAGACGTTCCTCCTTATACCATCGTTGCAGGGTCCCCGGCAAGAGTGGTCAGAGAACGATTTCCGGAAGATATTGTAAATGAACTTCAGAAGATCGCCTGGTGGAACTGGACAGATGAGAAAATTGAACAGTTCGCGGATAGCTTTGATGATCCTCGGCATTTGATCGAGGCTGTAAAAGGAGCAGAGGATGAAAATAGTATACGTGGATGAGACATTTCACCCGGCATATGGTTATCAGTCAAATCCTCTGGCAAAATTTCAGCAGAAGCAGGGGAATGAGATCGTCATTGTTACGGTATCGAAGGATCAGCTGCACCCCGTATACAAAGCTTTTGGAGACACGGGAGAATCTGTAGAACGGGATGATGCGAGATACATGAAGGAGACCGGCGTCAGAATCGTTCGTGTTCCGACAAAAGGATACTTCATGCACAGAGCAGTTTATGACAGGTCATTGTTCGCGGCGGTAAGGGCAGAAAAACCTGATGTGGTATTTGTACACTGTGTTGAAACCCTTACAGCTATGCGATTTCTTCTGCACAAAAAAGAATGGCCGCTTTTGTTTGATTCGCACATGCTGTCCATGGCAAGTGAGAGCAGGCTGGTAGGGTTATACGAAGCTTTTTACCGCTTATTCTTCAGGAGAATTATTGAAAAAAATCATTATTATGTTATCAGAACCCAGGATGATGATTATGTCAACAAACATCTGGGAATTGATAAGGCATTGACTCCGCTGATTTCTTTTGGTACAGACACTCTGCTTTTTCAGCCCTCTGCAGAAAACAGAAAGGAATTCAGAAAACAGAATCATATTTCAGAAGACACTTTTGTTGTAACCTATACGGGAAAGCTGACAGAGGCCAAGGGAGGAATGTTATTAGCTGAGACGTTCCATGAACAGTTTAAACATGATGTGACATTGGTGTGCGTGGGGTCACCGCCAGACGATGAGTATGGCAAAAAGGTGGCGGAAGAACTGGAAGGGTCTCGAAATCGTATTATCCGTTTCCCTACGCAGAGCTATATGGATCTGCCGGTTTTTTACCAGATGGCAGACTTGTCGATTTTTCCGAAACAGTGCAGCATGAGCTTTTATGATGCACAGGCGTGCGGGCTGCCGGTCGTATCCGAACAAAACAATGTTAACGAACAACGGTGCAGCCATCACAATGGAGCGAATTTTATTCCGGGCAGTGTTGATGACTTTCGGGATAAGATCGAATGGTTTGCAGGTATGAGTATTGAAGAGAGAAAACAATACTCGGAAAACGCAAGACAGTTTATTGAGGATGGCTATGACTATGCGGATATCGCAAGGCAGTACACTAATTATCTGAAAAAAGCGGTTGAAGATTATAAAAGAAAAAAAGGGAAGAATTAAAAGGAGACTGAATATGATAAATGTTATCGGATTGGGTTATATAGGACTGCCAACTGCACTGATGATGGCAGCACACGGTGTTGAGATCATTGGTACGGATTATAACAAGGAACTTGTTGCGCAGCTGAATGCAGGGAAAACAACGTTTAAGGAAAAAGGCCTTGATGAGCTCTTTCAGGAAGCAGTCAATGCAGGTGTTAAGTTCACCACCGAATATCAGAAAACAGATATGTATATCGTTTCTGTACCGACTCCATATGATAAATTCAGCAAAAAGGTTGATCCATGCTATGTCATTGCCGCAGTTAAAGACGTATTAAATGTCTGCCCTAAAGGTGCGACAATCGTTATAGAATCTACAGTTTCTCCCGGAACAATTGAGAAAACTGTCCGACCCATCATTGAACAGAGTGGATTCGTTATTGGAGAAGATATTAATTTGGTGCATGCTCCCGAAAGAATTATCCCTGGCAATATGGTCTACGAGCTGCTTCACAACAATAGGACGATTGGTGCCGATGATAAAGCAATTGGCGAGAAGGTGGCAAAACTGTATGCATCTTTTTGCCAGGGAGAGATCGTTGTAACGGATATCAAGACAGCTGAAATGACAAAAGTCGTGGAAAACACTTTCCGCGCTGTTAATATTGCGTTTGCGAACGAACTCGCCAAGATCTGCAGACATGATGATATGGATGTATATGAGATCATTCGAATTTGTAATATGCATCCTCGCGTCAATATTCTCCAGCCCGGTCCCGGTGTCGGCGGACATTGCATCTCCGTAGATCCTTGGTTCCTCGTAGGGGATTATCCGTCACTTGCCAAAGTGATCGATGAGTCAATGAAGACTAATGACGGCATGCCTGATTTTGTTCTTAACCGTATCTATGAGATTATGAAAGCCAATCATATGACGGATATTACCAGGGTCGGTTTATATGGTCTCACATACAAAGAAAATGTCGATGATATGCGAGAGTCGCCGACTTTACAACTCCTGGAAAGCCAGGAACGTCATCTGGCAACAGGACTGAAGGTGTATGATCCGTATATTGTAAAGAATGTAGTAAACAACCAGTATCATGATCTGGATGAATTCCTCGAAGCGGTGGATCTTGTCGTAATTATGGTCAAACATAATGAGATAAAAGAAAATATGCAGAAACTTGCAGGGAAGATTGTGCTGGACTGTCACAACATCTGCAATCTCCCGGGGGTTTATCACATTTAACTTCTTACTGTCCGATAATGATCCTCCAGAGCGGAGCTAAGGGAGAACAATACGATGAAAAGAGTAATGCTGGTTTTTGGAACCAGACCGGAAGCAATTAAGATTTGTCCTCTGGTTAACGAACTGAAAACCAGAAAAAGTATTGAGACAATAGTATGTGTTACAGGTCAGCACCGTCAGATGCTGGATCAGGTATTGAATGCATTTGGTGTGATACCGGATTATGATCTTTCTATTATGAAAGACAAGCAGACGTTGTTTGATATTACTACCGGAATATTAGAAAAAATCAAGGTGATTCTTGAGACGGTTAAACCAGATGTAGTGCTTGTCCACGGAGATACATCGACGACTTTCGTTACGGCACTTGCCTGTTATTATCTTCAGATCCCGGTCGGCCATGTTGAAGCCGGGCTGAGGACTTATGACATTTACAGTCCATATCCGGAAGAGTTTAACCGTCAGGCGGTTGGCATTATCAGCAAATACAATTTCGCACCAACACAGCTTGCCGCAGAACATCTGATCAAAGAAGGAAAGAAGCCGGAAACGATATATATTACTGGCAATACTGTTATTGACGCGATGCAGCATACGGTAAAAAACGACTACTCACATCCCGAATTGGACTGGGTGGGAGACGAAAAGCTGATTTTCATTACAGCTCATCGACGGGAGAATCTTGGAGAACCGATGCATCGGATGTTCCGTGCCATTCGTCGGGTTTTAGATGAACATCCCGAGTGTAAAGCGGTATATCCGATCCATATGAATCCGGTAGTTCGACAGGCAGCAGATGAAGAATTGGGCGCTTGTGACAGAATACATATTATTGAACCTCTAGAGGTATTTGACTGTCACAACTTTGAGGCGCGAAGCTACTTGTGTCTGACTGACTCGGGAGGAATACAGGAAGAATGCCCTTCATATGGTGTGCCGGTACTTGTGATGAGAGATACTACAGAAAGGCCGGAAGGAGTAGAAGCCGGTACGCTGAAACTTGTCGGCACAGACGAGGAGACAATATACAGAACATTCAAGCTCTTGTTGGAAAACAAGGATGAATACGAAAAAATGTCCCACGCCTGCAATCCGTATGGCGACGGACATGCGTGTAATAGAATCGCTGATATTCTGGAATATGGTGAATATGAACCATGGGTCGCGCAATGATCGAAATTCAAACGTGTCGTCGATTCTTGACAAACACCTTTTGCGAGGTGTAAAGCTAAAAGAGTAGTAGGAGAACTATACGTGAGCAGTATTAAGAAGAATCTGAGTCTTCAAACTGCATATCAGATCCTCTCGGCCTGTACGCCGTTGATTACAGCGCCATATCTGGCCAGAAGACTTGGTGCAGGACAACTGGGCGTATTCTCATATACATCTTCCATTGTCACATATTTTGTGATGTTTGCAATGCTTGGAACGATCAATTACGGAACCAGATGCATTGCTTCTGCAAAAGGTAATAGACAAAATCTGAACAAGGTCTTTTCGGGCATTTTTTGGCTCCAGGTCATTTCCAGCCTGATCAGTACGATGGCATATGTGATCTATCTGCTTGTTTTTTGCAAGGACAATCAGCTGATAGCCTTGTTACAAGGAATTGCCTTACTCGCCTGCTTTGCTGATATAAACTGGTTATTTTTTGGCGTTGAAGAGTTCCAGATCACAGTCACGCGAAGTATTATTATCAAAATAGCGACGGTAGGTTTGATTTTACTTTTGGTCAATAAGGAATCGGATCTTTGGCTGTATACTGTGATCATGCTCGGAGGGACGCTGCTAAGTAATATGATCCTGTTTTTTTATCTGCCCAGATATGTGTCATTTACCAGAGTTTCCTGGAAAGAGATCATGGAACATCTTGTTCCCAACCTTGTGTTGTTTGTGCCATTACTGGCCATGTCTGTCTATCATACGATGGATAAAACGATGCTTGGTAAACTTAGCACATATGAACAGAGCGGGTTTTATTATAATTCAGACAAAATCGTCCAAATACCTCTTTTAGTCATCAACGGAATTGGCACGGTTATGCTCCCTCGCATGTCTGCATTGTTGACGAAAAACAAACAAAAAGAAGCAGATGGCCTTTTTCTGCTTACGCTTGAAGGCGTTGCGGCACTTGGTATTGCCATGGCATGCGGAATTGCAGCAGTTGCAAAAGAATTCATACCGTTTTTCTTTGGAGCCGGATATGAACCTTGTATAATCATTACGATTGTGTTTACCCCTCTTTTTCTGATCAAGGGGTGGTCTATAATTATACGAACACAATATTTGATTCCGATGCAGATGGAAAAAGAGTTCACTAAATCTGTCGTCGGAGGAGCAATTGTCAATTTGGTTTTTAACTTTATGCTGATTCCGCTGTATGGAGCACTTGGGGCGGCTGTCGCGACAGTGATTGCAGAACTGATCGCGTGTATACTTCAATTTGTTTCGATGAAAAGCAGGTCACTTGCGTTTGGCTCTCTGTTCAGGAAAACGGGAATCTATCTTGCCATTGGATTACTGATGGTTATTGTTGTCAGGTTAACGTCACTGATTACGATTAACACGATAGTAAAGCTCTTTATGGAGGTCCTGATTGGAGCGATTACCTATGGAGTTATTTGCCTGGTGTTTTGGAAGAAAAGCAAGAGCAGTTTCTATAAAGTCTTTTGTGCGCCGGTTTTAGGGCGGCTTTTAAGAAAAGTAAAATAATAGTCAAGGGGGGAAGAAATAATCCGATGAATATGATAGAAAAGCAATTCAAAGATAAGACTTTAATCATTACCGGTGGTACCGGTTCGTTTGGCTCGACGGTTTTGAAACACTTTCTTACGACGGATATCAGTGAGATTCGTATTTTCAGCCGCGATGAGAAGAAACAGGACTGGATGAGGCATACTTTACAGGCTCATTACCCTGAGTATGCATCTAAAGTAAAGTTTTTTATTGGGGACGTGCGCAATCTCGATTCTGTTCGGGACGTTATGTACGGAGCTAACTATGTCTTTCATGCAGCAGCCTTAAAAGAGGTTCCCAGCTGCGAATTCTTTCCTATGGAAGCAGTTAAAACCAATATTATTGGGACAGATAATGTGATTACGGCAGCCGTAGAGAATAAGCTGGAAAGAGTAGTTTTTTTGTCCACGGATAAAGCGGCATATCCGATCAACTCTATGGGAATGACAAAGGCTGTGGCAGAAAAGATTGTCGGAGCGAGGGCACAGGCAGCTTACGACCGAACGGGCACTGTACTATGCTGCACTCGCTATGGAAATGTGATGTGTTCCCGTGGCTCAGTGATTCCGTTGTTTATTGATCAGATTAAACGGAAAGCTCCGATCACTATAACTGACCCTAATATGACTCGCTTCCTGATGAATCTTGATGAGGCTGTGGATCTTGTTGCCTTTGCTTTTGAGCATGCAGAACCGGGCGATCTGTTTATTCAGAAGGCCGATGCCAGCACGATTGGTGACCTGGCGGACGGCGTGATGAAGCTGTTTGGGGCGACGGAAAAGAAGATAATCGGGACTCGTCACGGAGAGAAACTGTATGAAACACTGATGACGAGAGAAGAACGCCTTAGGGCCACAGATATGGGGCATTATTTCAAAATTGCACCGGATGGAAGGTCGCTGAATTATGATAAATTCTATGTGGAAGGCAAAGTGACGACAGAGGCAGACGAAGCGTATACAAGCCATAATACAACGAGACTTGATGTGGATGGTGTGGTAAAGAAACTCATGACGACAGATTATGTCAGAGAAGAATTGGAAGGCAGACCGCATCTGGTAGAAGCATAAGACGAAAGCGGTAGGAGATAAAAGCGAATGAATAATCCCATGTGGCAGGAAAATGGTAAACTCAAGCTGATGATCATTGTGGGCACCCGCCCGGAAATCATCAGACTTGCCGCTGTGATCAAAAAATGCAGGAAGTATTTTGATACGATCCTCGTTCATACCGGACAGAATTACGATTATAATTTGAACGGTGTCTTTTTCAAGGATCTTGGCTTGGCTGACCCGGAACTCTACCTTGACGCAGTAGGAGCGGATCTGGGAGAGACGATGGGGAATATTATCTCAGCAAGCTATAAAGCTATGGCTGAGCTGAAACCGGATGCGGTTCTGGTGCTGGGAGATACCAACAGCTGCCTTTCCGTGATCGGCGCAAAACGTCTGCACATCCCTATCTTCCACATGGAAGCAGGAAATCGCTGCAAAGATGAGTGCCTGCCGGAAGAGACGAACCGCAGGATCGTGGATATCATCTCCGATGTTAATCTGGCGTACAGCGAACATGCCCGCAGGTATCTTGCGGACTGCGGACTGCCGAAAGAGAGAACGTATGTCACCGGCTCGCCCATGGCCGAGGTGCTGACGGAGAATCTGGAAGCAATCAAAGCATCGGATGTTCATACCAGACTGGGATTGGAAAAGGGAAAATACATCCTTCTTTCCGCTCACCGGGAAGAAAACATTGATACAGAGAAAAACTTTACAAGCCTCTTTACCGCAATCAATAGAATGGCAGAGAAATATGATATGCCGATCCTGTATTCCTGCCATCCCAGATCAAGAAAGAGACTGGAGGCATCCGGATTCACATTGGATCCGCGCGTGATCCAGCATGAACCACTGGGCTTCCACGATTACAATTGCCTGCAGATGAATGCCTTTGCTGTGGTATCTGATTCAGGGACACTTCCTGAAGAGAGCAGTTTCTTTACCTCGATTGGACATCCGATTCCGGCAGTATGCATCAGAACATCTACGGAAAGACCGGAAGCACTTGATAAGGCATGCTTCATTCTTTCCGGAATTGACACAAAAGGCTTGCTGCAGGCGGTAGATACGGCTGTGGAAATGGTAAATGAAGAGAAAAATGGTGGTGCAGTTCCCGTGCCGGATTATACGGATATCAATGTTTCGGACAAGGTGGTCAAGATCATCCAGTCCTATGTGGGCGTAGTCAATAAGATGGTTTGGAGAAAAGACATCTGAGGTGGCATATGAATATACTTGTAACCGGAGCCAAGGGCATGGTGGGAACCGCCCTGGTGAATAACCTGAAGAATATCAGGGATAACAAGAATCGCACCAGACCTGAGATTAAGATCGATAACATTTACGAGTATGACATCGATTCCACGAAAGAGGAATTGGCGGAATATTGCACAAAGGCAGATTTTGTTTTCAATCTTGCGGGAGTGAACCGGCCGGAAAACCCGGAGGATTTCATGAAGGGGAATTTCGGCTTTGCCAGTGAACTGCTGAACCTGCTGAAAAGCAAAAACAACAGGGCTCCGATCATGCTGAGTTCTTCTATTCAGGCAACACTTGCGGGACGATTCGGCAATTCGGAATACGGACGCAGCAAGAAGGCAGGAGAAGAATTGTTCTTTGATTATGGAAAAGAGACCGGAGCAAAGGTTGCTGTTTACCGTTTCCCGAATCTGATGGGGCATTCCAGACCAAAATATAATTCTGCTGTTTCGACTTTCTGCTGGGCTGTGGCAAATGATGAGCCGTTCACAGTGAATGACCGAAACACCGAATTGGAACTCCTGTATATCGATGATCTGATTGAAGGGATGTTCGATCTGCTGGAAGGAAAAGAACAGCATTGTGAGTTTGACGGAGTGGAGACAGTATTGAAAGAAGAGGGCAGATACTGTTGTGTCCCTATTACACACAAGGTCACATTGGGAGAGATCGTTGATTTGTTAGAGGAGTTTAAGGCTCAGCCAACAACACTGATGATGCCGAAAATGCCGGAGGGATCCTTTGCCAAAAAATTGTACAGCCTGTATCTGACCTATCTTCCTGCAGACAGATTCAAGTATGCACTGAATATGAAATGTGATGAAAGAGGCTCTTTTACGGAACTGGTTCATACTGAGGACTGCGGACAGGTATCGATCAATATCAGCAAACCGGGAATTACCAAAGGCCAGCACTGGCATAATTCCAAGTGGGAACTGTTTATTGTGGTGTCTGGGCACGGGCTGATCCAGGAAAGAAATATTAATACGGGAGAAAAGGTTGAATTTGAAGTATCCGGGGACAAGATTGAAGCAGTTCATATGATCCCGGGATGGACTCATAACATCATTAACCTTTCGGATACAGAGGATTTGGTTACGGTAATGACGTGCAATGAAGTGTTTAACCCTGACAGGCCAGATACCTTCAGTGAGCCGGTATAATCAGTGAAAACCAGAAGTATAGATTAGGAGACTATCTCATGCAGGACAACAAATCTTATGAAAACGATTATATTCAATTAAACCTCAAAGACCTCTTCTGGTCTATTCTTCGCCATTGGCGCACCCTGCTTGCGGCTTTTCTGATCGGCGGCCTGCTGCTTGCCGCTTTCGGCGCATTCCGGGAATACAGGAATTACACCAGTGCCTCGGTGCGTGAAGCGAGGCAAAAGGCTTATGAAGAAGCCCTGGAAACCTATGAACTGCAGAAGGCGCGCCTGGAGACGGATCTGGACAATCTTCAGAACGCCCAGGATATGCAGATGTATTATCAGGAAAACGCATTGATGCTGCAGATGGACCAGTATAATGTTTCGTTTGTCACAGCCTCTTTCTGCGTAGAGAGGGATGTTGCGGATACGCCGGAGACTTATCTGCAGAACCAGAGTATTGCCGCAGCGTTGCTGAAACGCTATCAGGCTGCGCTGAATCAGCTTGATCTGGACAAGGTGATCGCCGATGCGGAGCATCCGCATCTGACGAGCAGCAACCCGGCGGGAACGAATCGCAAGATGCTGGAAACGAAAACAGACGACACCAACACCGTCCTGTCGCTGACGATCTATGCTGATGATGCTGCCCGTGCGGAAAAGATCTATGCAGCAGTCAAAGAGACGATCAAGGCACAGCATGAGCTTTTGGAACAGTCGGTTGGCGCGCACCGCATTGTCACGATTGCCGAAAACAGCTATGCCGGCGTGGATTCCGAGATCGGCAAGGTGCAGACGACTTTCCAGACAGGACTGAAAACTGTTTCTGACGCGATCACCGAAACCAACAAGAATCTGTCCGCACTTAAAGCACCGGCCAACTCAGCCCCGTCGCTGAGATCGGTCGCTAAGCAGGGGATCAAGTATGGAATCATTGGCGCAGCTCTTGGCTTGGTTGTGATCGGCTTCTGCCTGCTTCTGAAGCTCATCCTTCAGGACCGCTTGAACTGCGCAGAGGATGTCCCGCTTCGTTATGGCCTGCCGGTTCTGGGGGTATTAAGTGTAGAAAAGAAGAAAACCGGCAAACTGGATCGTTTGATCGCAAAGAAATTGGGCGTTGATGTTGATCGGCAGGGGCAGGAAAGTGCAGAATTGACCGCAGCCAATACCCGCCTGCATCTGAAGGATGCCGCCCGGCTGCTTCTTGTGGGCAACTGCGGAAAGGCGAAACTGGATTCCGTAAGGGAGCTGCTCTCCAAACAGCTTGAGAATGTAGAGATCACTGTTGCCGGCAAGGTGAATGAAAGCGCGGCAGCGGTCAAGGCGCTGCAGGAAGGAACCGCTGTCATCTGCGTAGAAGAATGGATGGAGACTCCCCATAAGGAGATCCGCCGCGAACTGCAGACGGTCGCGGCAGCCGGCTGCCGGAATCTGGGCGTGATCGTCGTTCGTGAATAGAGCTTATGAGAGAGGCGGCGTCTTTGCGCCGCCTTATTGATGCCGAGGAGAGCTTTTGTCATGAAAAAGCATATTTGTCTGATCTATACCGGCGGGACGGTCGGAATGGTGAACAGCGAGCGCGGCTATGTGCCGGACAACGCCCGCTTTTTAGCGGAGCTTAAGGAGATCCCGGACCTGAAGGTGCCGGAGGCGCCGGACTATGAGGTCATCGTCTTCGATCCGCTGCTGGATTCAAGCGATATCGCGGTGCATGAGTGGAACAAGATCGGCCGGGCGATCGCGCAGCGCTATGATGCCTGCGATGGCTTCGTGGTGCTGCACGGGACGGATACCATGGCCTACAGCGCGAGCGCGCTGTCGTTCATGCTGGAGGGACTGGATAAGCCGGTGATCTTTACCGGGGCGCAGATCCCGCTGTATGAGATGAGAAGCGACGCAAGGGACAATATCGTGACCGCGATGATGATCGCGGCGGAAGGCCGTGTGAGAGAGGTCTGTCTGTACTTTGGCGGGAAGCTGCTGCGCGGCTGCAGGGCAACGAAGAGCTCTTCGGACGCTCTGGAGGCATTCGAATCTCCGAACGCGCCGCTGCTGGCTGAAGCCGGAATACGGATCAGATATCTGGAGCAGGCCTCCCCTGCCCTGTCTGCTGAAAATGGCTCCGCGTACGGAAGGACGGATAACGCTCTGCGGGAGGGCCTTCGTCTTCAGGAACTGGCCGATGTTCCCATCGGGGTGATCAAGGCCTTTCCGGGGATCCAGTTCGAATTCTTCGAGCAGGTCATGACAGATAAGCTGAGAGGCGTGGTCCTGGAGACCTTCGGGACCGGCAACGTGCCGAGCTCGCAGAAGGCGCTGCTGCATATCATTGCGAAGGCGCATGAGAGCGGCAGCGTGATCGTGGCGCGCTCCCAGTGCGCTCAGGGCGAGGTGCGTCTGGGAACATATGCGGCCAGCAGCGCGCTGGTGGACATCGGCGCGGTGAACGGCGGCGATATGACCACGGAAGCAGCCCTGACAAAGCTGTATTATCTTTTCAGTAAGGGCTTGGAAGTCGATGAGATCAAGCGATTGATGGAGACGAACCTAAGAGGAGAGCTGACGGAGTAAAAAGAAAGGTTCATGAAAAAGTTAAAGAGAGTGGATCAGATCGATCAGATCCCGGATATCGTCGATGTGATGATCGGCGAAGGGAACGATAAGAGCGCGGGTCTCCGCGTTCTTTTTTTGCAGATATTCGGTCCAGACGGTGGTGAGGCCGACGGCTTTTGCGCCGTCCAGCTCGTGATCGCCGCCGTCGCCCACAAAGACAGCTTCCTCAGCGGGCACGCCGAGCCGTGAAAGCGCCAGATGGTAAAACGCCGGCTGAGGCTTCATCAGTCCTTCGCTGCAGGAGAAAATGGCTTCGTCAAAGAGGGGCGCCAACGGGCTTTCTTCCCAGGCTTCGATATCGATGATATCCGCATTGCTCAAGACGGCGAGCCTGAGGCCCTGTTTGCGCAGGGCCTGCACGGTCTCAAGGATGCCCGGACGCAGTTCGGTAAGCGCCTTGCGCATGCGGGCAAGACGGCCTTCAAGCACTGCGGCTTTCTGCGCCTCGCTTACCGGAAAGGGCAGGAGAGCGCAGGCGGCATCGATCAGAGCGGCGCCGTCTGCAAAGCCGCCGAGCGCGCGCTCACGGCAAAGCTCTTTATCCCAGAAGTAATGGCCCCATTCTTCCGGTGAAAGGCCAAGAGGATCGCATTCTAAGCGCTCTAACTCCCTGCGCGGGTCAGCCAGAGTGAAAAACATATCGAAAAGGATGGCTTTTTTCATGGTTTTATGTTGACGCTGTGTGCAGGGGCGTCACGCGCCACGGAGGGGAAGGCTTTCTTATTTCTTCTCCACACTCTTTCCGCGTTTGCTGACCAGGTTGGCGCGGTCCGCAATGGAGTTTTTGTGCGGCCTGTAGTTCGGGCCTGCCACAGCGGCAGTCTCTTCCGCGGCCGCTTCTTCCTCCGCGATTAGGTCGCGGCCTTCTTTTTTTGCTTCGGCAACCGCCAGTTTGTGGGCTCTTTCGGCTTCCTTGGCGGCTGCCTTTTCCGCTTCCTTCTTCTGATTGTAGGCCTCAGCTTTTTCTTCAGCCTCGGTCGCGATGTGCGGCGCGTGCCTGTTGAAGCGGCTGTTGAAACGGTCGCCCATCGTTTCCTTTAAAATGTTCCGGAACTGCTCCTTCTGCGTATCCTTAAAGGCGCGCAGAGGGATCAGAAAGAGATCGGATCCCGAGGTGTAGACCAGAAACGCATGGCGCGTTTCAAAGGCACAGGGAAACTCCTTAAACAGCCCCGAAGAGTTAAAGGCCCTTTCCGGTATCCGGAAGGTCATGCGGGTATCCGTAAAGCGCAGAATGCTTTTCGCGTTCAGCATGCTGGCGGAAGACCTGGCATAACGGGAAATGCTGCGTTCCAGCAGGGTGATCTGCCAGAGCAGCCAGAAGACGGCCACGCTCGCGATGTATCCGCTGGGGATCCAGTATTCCATGACAGCGGTCCTGACCAGGATCATGTGGATCAGAAACAGGATCAGCACCCCCACGCTGATGTAGAAGAACAGCATCTTGTTCAGCAGCAGATGGATATAGTAATTGGCCGCGCGGAAATCCTGCTTGGTCACGGTGAAATGAACTTCCTGAGTCTGCATACAAGCTCCTTTCGGACAGAATCATGCGTTACGCTTCGGGGCTGCCGCTTAACGAAGGATCACTTTGAACATTTCCTTGATGTTAAGCGCATTTCCTTTATAAAGACTCATCAGACTGTAAACTTTTCCGGCAAAATAGGAGGCGAGAACGGCTAAGCCGCCGGTGAGCAGGACGCTGACGAGGCCCGCCCAGACAGGGATCTGCCCCATCAGCAGCCTTGCCGGGGTGACCAGAATAGCGGTGTAAGGCACAAAGTCATACCACATGATCATATCCGGCGTGCCGCTGCCGTTTCCGATACAGACGCGCAGCACGAGAAGGAAGCTGATGACCAGAATGAGCTGGTTGATCTGCATGGCGGCAGACAGTTCTTCCGGCTTGGAGGCAAAGCTGCCAGACACACCGGCCATGGCACAGTAGAGCAGAAAACCGGCCGCGATCAGCAGCAGAGCAAGCAGGATCCGTACGGGAGAAAAGAAGCCAGTCACCTGCTTCAGATAATCAAAGAAGCGGAGGATGCCCATGGTGCTCTGCGGGTGGATGCTGCGGGCAAGCTTTGCGCCGAGCGCGCAGCCGCCGGCAAGGCCTCCGGCCCAAAGCAGAAGCTGCAGCAGCGAACTGACCCAGACAGCCAGAACTTTGCCGAAGACCATGGCCCTCGGTTTTACCGAGACCAGGAAGGTATCCATCAGCTTGGATGTCTTTTCCAGGATCACATGATTGGCTACGGTATTGCTGTAAAGCAGGACCATAAAGTAGATCAGCATGATGTTCACATACGGCAGTGCCATCCCGGCAATATCACGGATCATGGAGAAACCGTCATCATCTTCCGCAGAGGAAGATTCGACGAGAACAGGGGTATAGACCGCATCCATCTGCGCCTCGCTTAACGGCATCTCCTGTGCAAGAAGCTGGGGCAGAGAGGCGGCATAGGCTTCTGTCATGGCATAGGCCATTTCGGTCTCCGCCTTGGAAGCGTCTTTTCGCGTAAGCGCAAACAGCTGATAGCCTTGCTCCGTCTGACGGATCACGAGCACGCAGGCGCCTTCGCCCTGCGCGTCCGCGGCGCTTCGCGCTTCTTCAAGGCTGCTGCAGTGATGATGCCCTATCCCGCTGTACACTTTCGTCAGAGAATCCCAGGCATAGCCGTCTTTGGTCTCAGTCACGTAATAAACATCCGTGATGAGGCTCATGTAGTCTGTATTATCCGCAGGAGCACCCGGATTTTCCGAATCCGGAGCGCTGCCTTCTTCTCTGCCCCGTTCAGCAAGGGGCAGCAGCACCGCAGGGATCAGAAACAGAAGCAGCGTGATCGCGATCGTCCAGCCCTTCCATTTGCTGCCGCCGGCGATCCGCTGAAAGGTAAAGGAAAAAACCTGAGGGAAGCCTTTCATACGCGCACCTCCTTTCCTCTGGCCATCCGGAGGATATTGCCGAGGCTGAGACGTTTGCCTTTATAGATGATGAGGCCGGAATAGACCTTCGCGGCCAGCAGGGTCAGCAGCAGGATAAAGAACAGCTGTACGGCCCAGCCGATGGCCACGGGGCCAAAGCCGACCTTGCCGTACATGTACAGCGTGGGTGCGGAAAACATGGAGATCACCGGAATGATGGAGAAGGCTTTCGCCGCATTGCCGTGGGTCAGACCGCCAGCGGTGGCGAAGATCGAGACCATATAGCCGGCCATGATCAGCAGCATGCACAGACTCATGGCGCCGCCGGAATCTTCAATGCTGGAGCAGCCGGCGCCGCAGATCCCGCCCAGGATACCGAAGGCCAGAAAGCCGAGCAGAGAGGTGATCAGGAGCACAGCCAGGACGTCCGGGCCAAGATCCAGCTTAAGGACGTTCGTCAGATAGTTTTCCGTCCCGGAGGTATCCATAAACAGGCCGGATACCGTGCGGGAGATCAGCATTCCGCCGATCAGCACCACGTAATAGAGCAGGGCGTAGAGCAGGGAGGCCAGGACCTTGCCGAGCAGCAGGGCGCCGGGCTCAACGGAGACCAGCAGAAGATCGACCAGTTTGGACTGCTTTTCTTCCACAACGGCGCGGATGACAAAGCTGACGGACAGGATGCTGACCATCATGAGCAGGACAGACAGACCCAGCTGGACCATATAACTGCCCTGATCAAAGCCTTCGTCTTCCTCGGCAGGCCCTGCAGGATCATCGCTGATGCTGCTGCCTGCAGGATCGTCTGTCTGTTCCCGGCAGAACTCGGCGTATTCTTCATCCGTCATGATATAGGTGTCGGGATAAGAAGTCAGGACGCTCACGGCTGCTTCGGAAAGCCCTGCCGCAAGGAGCTGCTGCTCCTTTAAAAACTGCGCGGTGATCTGCGCGGCATAAGCGACAGACCCGTAGGCGGAACCCGTAAGCTGGGTGACGATGAGGCCGTCCGGACTGTCCGTGATGCGCAGATCGGCTTTGTCACGCTGATCGGCAGAGGCTTCCTGCATGGTGCCGACACCTTCCTCCTCAAGACGCCCGGCAAGGCCGGAGAGGGAAAGAGTGGTCTGGTTGTCAATGAGGAAGGTATCGCTGCCGCCGCCGTTGCTGCCTCCGCGGATAAGGGAGAGCGCAGGCACCGAGATGAGCGCGATCAGCAGCATAACGAGGAGCGAGCGCCGGTTCGCTTTGGATTTTAAGAGCTGCCGGAAGGTAAAGTGAAAGACCTTTCCCGTTCCGGCAAAGGCATTACGCTTCATGGATATGTTCCTCCCCGACCTTTTCGACAAAGATCTCATGCAGAGACGGCTCCCGAAGATCGTAGGTAATGACCGGGATGCCGGCACTGATCAGCGCGCTGAGAAGAGAGGCAGCCTGGCTTTCCCCGCTTACCTTCAGCTCGTATTCGTTTTCCTTTTCGGACAGGATTTCGATCCCCGCCTGTGCAATATACGGCGAGGCGTCGGCTTCGCATTTTAAGTGCAGATGCACGCGGCCGTAGCTCTTTTTGATCTCGTTCAGATTGCCCTGCAGGACCGTATGGGAACGGTCCAGAATGGTGATATCCGTGCAGAATTCCTCCACGGTAGCCATCTGGTGCGAGGACATGATCAGGTACTTGCCCTTTGCGATCTCGTCGCGGATGACGTCGCGGATGAGGTCCGTGTTCACGGGGTCAAGGCCCGAAAGCGGCTCGTCCAGCACGATGAGCTCCGGATCGGAAAGGAGAGCGGTCATGAACTGGATCTTCTGCTGATTGCCCTTGGAGAGCTGCTCGGCAAGCCTCGGCTTTTCCTTCCTCGCGCCGCCAAGCCGCAGGGCGCTTTTCTTCTGCCCGAGCATGGCTGCGGAGGGCTTATAGGCATTCGGATACAGATATTCTTCCACATCCAGCCGCTTCGCGAGCGAACGGATGCGCGCCTTGGCATCCTCCTTTGATACGCCGCGCAGCGAAGCAAAATACAGCAGCTGATCCATCAGCTCGTACTTGGGGTACAGGCCGCGCTCTTCGGCAAGATAGCCGATGTTGCAGCTTTCCGTGGTGAGCGGAGCGCCGTTCCAGAGGACCTCGCCGCCGTCTTTGGCCAGCATGCCCAGCATCATGCGGATGGAAGTGGTCTTTCCGGCACCGTTGGTCCCCAGCAGCGCGTACACGCCGGGGCCGTCCATCGTGAAGCTCAGGTCCTCTACGACGACATTGCTGCCGTATGTTTTGTGCAGATGTGAAACGATCAGACTCATGATGTTCCTCCAAAAAAAGGTGATGAAAAAGGCGGCCCTGACCGGACCGCCGGCCGCTTTGTTATTTCAGGATCCGCTGATCAAAGGCATCGTAGGCCAGCAGCAGGGCGCTGCCGATAAGGACACCTCCGATCACATCGGTCAGCCAGTGCTGCCCGCAGAAAAGACGGAAGAGAATGGTCAGGACCATGAGGACCTGGCAGCAGATGACCACGGCTTTTCTGATCTTCGCGTCGGCAAGCCGTGTTTCAAACTGCATGGCGGCCGAACCGAAGAGGACGATGGCAAGCATGGTATGAGACGAAGGGAAGGAGGCGGCCAGCTCACCGTCTTCCAGAACAGGACGGTAGTTGATGATCAGCTTTTCAAAAAGAATATAGATCAGAACGACCGCGATATACAGCTCGCCAAGCAGGATCAGGTCCCGGTCGACCTTGTACAGACTTTTGCTTCTGATGAGCTGCAGCAGCCCAAGCAGGGCAAAGAAGACCGCAGTCAGGATGGCGATATAGCCGAGGATCTTGGACAGGGTGTACAGCAGGGCGTTCTCCCCGGTCAGCTTGAAAAAGGCGCCGTTAAGGGCGGCAAAACCGACGGAGCTTCCGTTCGGACCGATGGCCTTGACATCCACCAGCTTCAGCAGAGCGATCAGCATCAGAAAGAGGGCAAGACATAGTCCTGCGGCAATTGGTTTCAGCTTGTCGTTTTTCATAGGGACCTCCTTAGCGGTCAGCGTCTTTGATCACAGTTTCAGCGCAGCGGCGGATGGCAGCGAAGGTCTCGTCGCTGATATAATGCTCTACCTTGCAGGCGTCTTCTTCGGCGGCCTCCGGAGAGACCCCGATGTATTCGAGGATCTGAGTCAGGACCTGATGGCGCTCAAAGATCTTGGAGGCGCGGGCGCGGCCGGCCTCGGTAAGCGTGATGGCACCGGTGCCGCTGTCCACGGTAATGAAGCCGTCTTTCTTTAAGATCCCCATGGCACGGCTCACCGATGGCTTGGAGAAATTCATGTATTCGCTCACGTCGATCGCACGGACGAGGGGCTGCTCTTTCGACAGACGCAGAATGGTTTCCAGATACATTTCACCGGATTCCTGCATAACGGTACCTCCTTAAAACAATACTTTATCTTATCATACAGGAAGAAAGAACGCAAGTTTTCGGTACTCCTCAGTATTCGATCCCTTTCCTGGCTTCGAGACCTTGATCATACGGATGCCGGATCTTTTTCATCTCAGTGAGGTAATCGGCCAGCTCGCGCAGCGCAGGCGACGGGTCTCTTCCGGTCAGAACGATCTCCAGATCATCCGGCCGGCGGACAAGGAGATCCAAAAGCTCCTGCTCCGGCACGATGCCGCAGTTTACGGCAGGGATGATCTCATCCAGAACCAGCAGGCCATAGCCGCCTTCGGGCAGCGCCTCCTCCCCCGGCAGACATTGCTGGCCAAGACACAGCCCTTCCGCTTCCCGCAGCAGGCCGGAAAAGGCCGCCTTTGCGCGGGAAAAC
>Ga0129307_1000994_pt1 | contig 35695 bp, 25 predicted proteins | sample P1105metagenome_FD_94437 | JGI IMG/M metagenome (GOLD analysis project Ga0129307, IMG submission 94437) | Capybara group fecal microbial communities from Wisconsin, USA - P1105 metagenome | ecosystem: Host-associated > Mammals > Digestive system > Large intestine > Fecal | place: USA: Wisconsin...
ACCCTTGTCGTCGATAATTTTGCCTTTGTTGAGCTTTATGTCCGCACCTAGCTTGAAATACTTGCCCTGGAAAGCGGCGTCATTTGCACCAATGGCAAAAGACAACTTCGCCAGTTGCTCCGCAGTCAGAATCACATAAGGGCTGAGTTTCGTGCCGCTGCCACAGGCGAAAGATTTTGCAGTCGTGCCATCCCACGCATTGCCAGGCTCCCCGACGCAATCTTCATCAAGTTCTTCCTTCGCGCTACTAGTCTTGCCGCCTTTGCTGCTAGAACTCACCCCTTTTTTGGCAGAACTGCTTAATTCAAGAACGTCTTCATCATCATACAAATCTGTGGTCTGCGAACAGCCTCCTAACATGGCCAATATTCCTAAAAACAAAACACATTTGAAACGCATAGCGAACTCCGTAAAAATTTCCCTACAAAAATATACTTTACAGGAATTTATGACAAGTTCTTCTCATACAAAAATTCCCCGAAACCATCGAGATTCCGGGGAAATTGTCATTATTTTATATTGTGCAACAACATTCTAAGCTATTGTTACCTATTTTACGAATGCAGCATTTTTTGCCATGTCACATTGCATATATCTGAGATCCTGCAACAGGTTCGGGTCCTGACCTCCCGAAAGAGCAACCGCTTCCTGCATAATCTGCAAGCCTTCATTTTGGTGCCCGAGACGGTAAATGGCCAAGGCTCGTCCTCCCATAGCATAGGTATCCGCGCCATTGATTTCCAAAGCCTTCTCGTTTGCTTCAAGGCAAGATTCATAGTTGCCGCACATGAATTCGCTGTAGCCCAGAGCCCTGTAAACCGCCGCATTATGGGGTTCCAGTTCTTGAGCACGTTTCAAGGCAAAAGAGGCTTCTTGATGGTCGCCCTGCGCAATCAGCGATTCTGCCAAATTCAGCAAGGATGACGCATTGTCGCATTTGGAATACTTCGCCTGCTTTTCTTTGAGTGCTAAGTTGTACGTACAATATTCATTTTCCTCGTAAATACTCCCCTTCATCGTAAGGCGGGTATTCGGGCAGCCCCCGAGGCACTTGGAACCATAAACACAGCTTTTGCATGAACCGGAAAGCTGTTCCTTTTTCATCTGGCGCCTCCACGTAAAGGCGTTTTCATCTTCCCAGATATCCCGCAACTTTCTTTCGCGGATACTTCCTTCGATGAACTCCTTTGAACGGATTGAAGTGCAGCCCAGAATGTGGCCGTCATGCAAGATACCGAAGCTGCGAACGCCCGCATTGCAGCCGTCCCAGAACGAATAGCTATTGGATCTATAAGAGATGCGTCTCGCCTCAAGATCTTTTTTCGAGTAATATCCGATACAGTCGGCAGGATAAATACGTATTCTCCCCTCTTTCGCCGTATTGTAACAAAAATCAATAATATCTCTAACCTGTTTCGGTTCCAACAGCCAATCCGGGCGTTCTTTCAAATTCCCCATGGGCAGGCCGATTTGAACCTGCCATGTTTTGACACCCATGCCGATAAGTTCTTCCTTCAAAGCTGGGAGAATATCAATGTTCTGCTTTGTTATCGTAGTAATCGCGCCAGTTTCGATTCCAAGCTCCGTCATAGCACGAAAAGCCCTCTTTGCATGTTCAAAGGCGCCTTTTTTCCTGATTTTGTCATGAATTTCCGGTGTGCCATCTATACTTATCGCGACCGTCGATATCCCATTCTCTTTTAATCTTTGGGCCATTTTTTCATCAAGAAGCCAGCCGTTCGTAATGACATTCACCTTAACGCCATTCCCGGAAAGTCGCTTCACCAATTCCGGAGTGTCCGATCTCGTAAGGGGTTCGCCACCAGACAAGGTAATCCATTTTAGTCCAAGATCAGCAATCTGATCGCACAAATCAAGAGCTTCTTCGGTGCTCAACTGTCCCGGGAGCGCGCCTTCACAAGACGAGCCGCAATGTCCACAACGAAAGTTGCAGCCCATCGTAACTTCCCAAACAGCGGTAACTGGTTTATATTCAATATTTGCCATAAAAACCTCCAAACTACCGACAAACCGCTTGTCGGCAGATGTTTTATCCTATTTCATTTTTTCAAAAAGAAATAATGAGCATACGCCTAAATTGATGGCGTACGCCCACTGCAATAATCACATTTAATCTTAAGATTTCTGATTATCGCACCTGAATCCGTACATAACGGGAGCGTCCTGTGTTCCGCACGGATAGCCGTACTTCACGTTAACATCCTGATTTGCACACGGATATCCATACTTCACATTCACCGCAGACTGCACACCGCACGGGTAACCGTACTTCACGAGCACATCCTGATCGCCGCAAGGATAACCATACTTCACATTCACGGCATCCTTAGCACCGCACGGGTAGCCGTACTTCAGAGTCACATCCTGATCGCCGCAGGGATAGCCATACTTCACATTCACGGCATCCTGTACGCCGCACGGGAAACCGTACTTCACGACAACATCCTGATTTACGCAGGGGTAGCCATACTTCAAGACCATCGGATCCTGTTGATTGGCACACTTTACCGTGTCCTGCATGCCGCAAGGATAACCGTACTTCACAACAGTCGGATCCTGCTGATTGGCACACGGATAGCCATACTTCAAGGTCACGGCATCCTGCACGCCGCATGGATAACCGTACTTCACGACCGTCGGATCCTGCTGATTGGCACACTTTACCGTGTCCTGCATGCCGCAAGGATAGCCATACTTCACATTCACGACATCCTGCACGCCGCATGGATAACCATACTTCAAGGTCACATCCGGATTTGCACCAGGGAATCCATACATAATAAGCGGATTAAACGTCCCGCAATTATAGCCATACATCGCGTTCACAACAGAGTCTTGCACTTCCTTAGGAGAAGGATAGCCATAAGGCGGCATCGAGTTGCAGACATCTCTGAGCATCGGTTCAGCATTTTCGCTGAGCTTTACAAATTCTTCAGAATCACTCGGAATAACTTTCACAAGCACGGTATGTTTCTGCTTGGAAACTTCCAGCGTAGCAAAGCTTATCATCGTGAATTCGATTTCCACCTTGTCTTCCGGTGCTGCAATTGCAACAAATTCAAATTTCTGGATGACAGGCGCCACCATTCGAGCGAACGTCGAAGGCGCTGTTGTCGTATTCAACAGAGCAATACCCGTTGATAACCCAGTCAGGCTCCATCCAAAGCCAGACGAGCCAAGCATCGACTGCAGTTCAACAGTGAATCTTTTTCCCTGAAATACAACCATTTCATTTGCCATAAATGACCTCCATTTTATTGTGAAAACTTTTTTCTCCCACCCCGATAAACAAATTTTTCAGCATTTTAACACAAAAAAGTGCATCAATGAAAAAACATCAGATGCACAAAAAATTAAAATCGGTATTTTTTACGCTTGTAAAACAGAACCAAAAGCGTTGTACAAACACCCAACACAAAGCCTAGAACAGCTATCAACATATACAAACTATTTCCGGCAGACAGGATAAAAGCTCCATACTCTATTTGGTTTCCTGACACTTCTGAACCAGAAAAGGCTCCAATTACGCTAAAAAGAGTAATTAGACAAAAACTCGCAAACGTAGCCAAAACATTTGTAACCTTTCTTTGATGCCTACGCCTAATCACTTTGGCACGTTGATTTATTCTTTTTAACGCCTCTTCCTTTGTATATTTCACTTTTTTAATCCTTAGCCCAATAATCTTCTATTTTATTAATAGCAAGAGCCACGGATTTTACTCTTTGATTTATTGTAAAAAAAAAGTCATAATACAACGTATAACGTTGTCACTGAATAAAGGAAATCCAGAATCAAAATATGGGAGAACAATGTAAAGGGACTCATTGAATCCTATCGCTACGCTCCAGGACGCTTCGCCCTCCAGAATGACAATGCGATATCTTATTCCGTCATTTCGCGGGATTCTTCATAAGAGGGGCGATCGTCTTCGTAATCCTTAAGCGTCTTGTCGCCGGGGACAATGACAAGTCCGAGCGTCACAGGTTCACCCTTCAAGTTGATGTAGGCTTCCAGATAAAGAGTCGTAGAAAGGCGGATGAGGCGAAGATCCATCATGGTGCCGCCCTTGTGAATGCTCATCGGGTTGCGATTAAAGAAGAGGAACTTTTTGTTGATGTATTCAAAGCGGTCTTCTTTGTAATTGATGGACCATTCCGTAGTGCCGTCGTTTTCTTGACGATACGTGCAACGGTCGTTGTCGATATCGCATTCAAAGCTTGCGCTTTCCTGGTAACGTTTGTTCCATTCGCGGCTAAACGCACAGGACTGCACGCGAGAACCACCATTGCGCTGTTTATTCAGCCGGTCATTAATGACAACATAATCCATCTTCAAGTTCTTGACTTGATCATAGACGTTCATGAGAATGATGTACGCTTCGATGTCCTTGGGGCATTTGCCGGTGAGGTTCACGTCTTCGTGAGCCTTCAAGAGCGTTTGTTGCAAATCAATATCAATGGCATCCGGGATTTCGCTCTTTTTGATTTTGTCAAGAGTTTCCTTGGGCGGCACATAGACAATCTTGTCACCTTTCTTGACGGCATAACCGAGCTGGTCGCGAACGTAATCCAAGCACTGCTGCACGTGAACATGAACGGTGTTCGAGCCACCAGAGACAAAGTCCGCACCGATGCGAACATTCCATTCATCGGCAGAACTCTTAACGCTCTTGTCAAGTTCACAGAACTGATCTTCTCGCGTACCATCCACAAAGACCATGTTGACATGAAGTTTCGTCACCAACGATTCTTCCTTATTCAAAGCACTACCCATGCTCCAGAACTTAGGATTCAAACGAAGCACTTCGGCAAAAGCTTTATCGCCATCAAACGCTGGCAAAAGCGAATCATTACGAGCGTTCTTTTCTTGAAGCAAATCAGAATAAGATGTTTTTACGTCCATGTTATTGAATGCATTTCGTGCCACCGCCGAAAACGCGGATGTCGCAAGCAACGAGCATACCAAAACCACAGATAAACGTAACATAGAAAACATTTCCCTCTCCTATTTTTTTACAATCTTTTTCACTATAAAGTTTAGCAAATACAAAACGACTCCGCCAGCAATAATCGTAGGACCGACAACAAAATTCATCTGGCATGCCACCAAAAGACCAAGCACCACAAGCACAAGCGACACTGCAACAGAAATCACCATCATCTGCAACAAGTTTTTCGCATAGCATTCCGCGATGTAAGCAGGAATCGTGAGGAGTGCAATCACGAGAATCATGCCCACGGCCTGCACGGCAATCACGACCGTAAGGGCAATAAGAGCTATCAAAAGCATGTAGTAGTTCAGCACGGGGATGCCGCGAACTCGTGCAAATTCAGGATCGTACGAAATCGAAAGGAAGTTACGATAGCAAATAGAGACCGAAGCCAAGATGAACACGAGCAAAGCCCCCATCCACCACAACAGTTCCGTCGGCACGGTCAAAAGGTTACCGAACAAGAAACTCATCATCTCGCCGCTGTAACCGGGGGTCAAATCCGTCAAAATCACGCCAAGCGCCATGCCAGCCGCCCAAATAATGCCGATGAACGTATCCGCATGTTTGCGGTCACGCCACGTAAGCACCCCCATGAGCATTGCGCATGCCAAAGCAAAACCCAAAGCCCCAAGCATCGGCGAAAATCCGATAAAGCAGGCAAGCCCCACGCCACCAAACGACGCGTGAGCCACACCGCCCGAAAGCGAAACCAGACGGTTCACGACGACATACGTGCCCATGACTCCGCAAGCAACGGCTACAAGCACCGCTGCGATGAGGGCGTTCTGTATAAAATCCATGGAAAGCAAGTCGAACATGTTCTTAGTGGTTGGTGGTTAGTGATTAGTGGTTAGGTTGCAAGTTTTAAGGGTTAGGAAACTGCTTTGAGCAAACAAGCATAAGCAACCGCCCAAAGCGAAGCGTGCCCAAAGTGCTTTAGCACGCCCCCAAAGCGAAGCGACCTCATACCTGTTTACTAACCACTGCATACTAATCACTAGATTCAATCAATTTCTCCCGTAAATTTAGCAAATGTGGGATGTGAAAATCCACCCAACTGGGGGCTTGAACGTTCGGATTCACAAGAATGGTTGTCCAGCCGCGTTCGTGAGCGGGTTCAAGGTTGCGGAGAGAATCTTCGAGCAGCACGATTTGCGACTTGTCCAAAGCATTCGCCTCCCAAGCGCCACGCGATTCCAGCCATTTTTCGATTTTTTCGTAGGCACTTGCATGCGGCTTGCCTTCCCAATTCATCAGCTTAAGGTCAAAAACATCTTCAATTGCAGAATCAATTTGCATGTGAGCCATACCGGCACGGCTCCAATCGCCACGACCATTCGTAAACACGTAGCGGTGCCCCGCCAGCGATTCGAGCAAAGCCAACTTTTCAGGAGCCACCTTCGGATAAATCAAGAACTCCGGCTCATGGATAAAGTCAAAGAAATCTTCAGGATTGGTATGGTGCAAGGCCATAAGCCCCGAAAGCGTTGTTCCGAATCGTTCCAAATAATCGGTACGGACCTTGTGCGCCGTTTCAAAATCGCAACCTACCACTTTTTGCACAAATAGAGAAATACGATGGTCCAGCGAATTTAGAACAAAACGTTCCTCTTCGCCATATAGCGTCAAATCGTAATCGAATAGCCAAATTTTCGACGAATCGTTTCTTATGCCGACGTTCAAAGCCACACCTTCACAAACAACCTAGTAGCCCATAGCAAGCCCGCCGATTTGGCGAGCCAAATACGTAGCGTAATTGTCAGTCATGCCGCTCACAAAGTCCAGCACCTGATGGTAAGCTTCGGCAGTCGTTACGCTTTGGCCGATTTTAGCTTGTCCGATAAGGCGCACAATTCGGTTCGCGCGGTACGAGTTGCGACCGTTCTGGCGATAGTCATAAACGCCATTGATGAACGCATCGAGCACCGTACTGAGCGTCGTATAGCTACCCACTTCAAGCTCCGTCTTGCGGCGGTCGGGGTAAATGCGTTCCACGCCAAGGCGTTTCGCAATACGAATGCCTTCCATCGCATCGGAACGGGAAAGGTCAATCAAGTGCTTATCAAGCGTTCCTTCCATAATGCGGTCATAATTCTTCACAAAGAGAACAGCCACATCGTCTATCAAGTTCTGGATAGCCCGTCCGCGAATGCTGCTGAGGAAGTCCCTAAAATTCTGGCCGTTTTCTTCGAACTCGCGGTCGATATCCACTTCGGGCCCGCACAAAAAACTGAACATGTTGCGCACGTCGCCAAACGAGAGAATTCCAAGTTCAATCGCATCTTCGACATCGAGAATCGAATAGCAAATGTCGTCCGCAGCTTCCATCAAATAAACTAAAGGATGACGCGCCCACACGCCATTCTGAATTTCTGGAATTCCAAGAATTTCAGCGGTTTCGCGATAAAGTTCCGCCTCAGTCCTAAACAAACTCGTCGGGCAACCGTAGTGCGCAAGACGCGGATACTTAATCATCGAGCCAATCGTCGCATACGTGAGCCGCATGCCGCCATCGAGGAAATGGTATTCCAGCTTACTCAAGATGCGGTGGCCCTGCGCATTGCCGTCAAAATTTTCAAAATCCGCTACATCCTTGTCACTCATTTCGGACATCGGCGCGGAACGACGATTCTTGCGGAACCATTCGCGGATAGCCGCCTCCCCCGCATGGCCAAACGGCGGATTGCCAATATCATGCGCAAGACATGCCGACTGCACAATCGTCCCGAACTGGTATTCATTCACGTATTTCGGCAAATGCTTTTTGATCAAGTGATATACCGTAATCGCCAGACTGCGGCCCACGCTTGAAACTTCGAGGCTGTGCGTCAAGCGACTGTGAACGTGGTCGTTCACCGAGAACGGATGCACTTGAGTTTTGCGCCCAAGGCGACGGAATGCCGTCGAAAAAACAATACGGTCATAATCACGATGGAAATCAGAACGGTTCGGATCCGGATCCGCCGGGTGGCCGTAACGCGTTGCAGAAAGTAGCGTATCCCATTGAAGCATGGAACAAATTTAGCACAAGGCAAGCGCCACGACAAGTAGTGACTACAAAAAAGAAGCCCGGTCACATCATTAATTCTGGCCTACCGGAGTCTGGCCAATTATTTCCAAAGTGAAATCCCGTAGCACATCAACCCAATCGTGTTCTATAGCTTTCTTCTCTGCAAAGTGTTTTTTTTCAACGGAACCAAAATTCAAGAGCTTTCGCGTTTTCACATCAAAGAAAGCATAACGAGCGGTAATTTTAACATTCTCACCACTAGAACCCATGGTTCCGAACCCCATACCAACCCCCATGCCGGTGCCCATACCAGAGCCCATCCCAACACCCATGTTAGGCCCCATTCCGGCATTCATTCCAGAACTTTTCACATTCTTCCCCATGCTAATATCATCAATAACCAAATACACTTCAAAACTGTCTGACATCGATTCCAATTTCGGGAGCGAAACATCTTCCCCGTCCAGTTTTACAGAGAAACTAGACACCTGATCCTTAGCCACTTCAGCAATGCTATAATGGGTACTCAAATTAAACTTGAACGTATTGTCTAAATTTTTCGCAAACCAATCCGAAATCGGCTTCATCTCATCAGGAAGTGAATCCTTTACATATTCACCTTTCCAAAAGCTAAGAGTGGAATCAGGAACAAAGACAGGCTGAGTAAACACAGTCTTCATATTCGCAGGCTTTTGCGTCCACGAAGCATCCTTAAACTGTTTCGGCGTACTGGAGCAGCCCACAAACAAGAGCACTACAGCAAATAGAATAAACTTTATACCAAGTTTCATAACAACCTCCAAAAAAGTTATTCTAAATATAAAAAATCCGCTGCAACGTACATGCAACGGATTGAAGATTTTCTATTAAGGTCTGTCACCCCGGATTTAGGTTGGTGAGCTACGCCGAAGTGTTCCGGGGCCAGCTCCGTGAACAGCCTACTACTAGTCACCAGTACGGTAGTTCGGAGCTTCCTTCGTGATTGTCACGTCGTGCGGATGAGATTCGCGGAGGCCAGCCCCCGTAATGCGGACAAACGTTGATTTCTTGTAGAGTTCATCGAGATTTGCAGCACCGGCATAACCCATAGCAGAGTGGATACCGCCAATCAGCTGATACACGGTGTCGCGGAGCGGTCCCTTGTACGGAACGCGGCCTTCGATGCCTTCCGGAACAAACTTGCGCGGTTCCTGAACACCGCCCTGGAAGTAACGGTCAGCAGAACCCGCCTGCATAGCGCCGAGAGAACCCATGCCGCGGTAGCTCTTGTAGCTACGGCCATCGGCGAGAATCACTTCGCCCGGAGCTTCTTCAGTACCGGCAAACAGCGAACCCACCATCACGGCGTGACCGCCAGCAGCGAGCGCCTTGACGATATCGCCCGAGAACTTGAGGCCACCGTCAGCGATAATCTTCACGCCGACCTTGCGAGCCATCTTGCCGCATTCCACGACAGCGGAGAACTGCGGATAACCGACACCGGCCACGATACGCGTGGTGCAAATGGAACCCGGACCGATACCCACCTTGACGATGTTCGCACCGCACTTGGCGAGTTCTTCCACCGCTTCCGGAGTGCAAACGTTACCGGCGCAAATCGTGAGCTTCGGATATTTCTTGCGAACCGTTTTGACCATGTTGCGAACGCCAATGTGGTGGCCGTGAGCCGTATCGATGATGAGCAAATCAACGCCAGCTTCCACGAGGGCTGCCACGCGATCCATCGTATTTGCAGAAGTGCTCACAGCAGCACCCACGAGCAACTGGCCGTTCTTGTCGAGGCTCGCGTTCGGGTTGTTTTCGCGCTTCAAGATGTCCGTCATCGTGATGAGGCCCTTCAAGGCACCGGAAGCGTCCACGAGCGGGAGCTTTTCAATGCGCTTTTCAGCGAGAATTTCTTTCGCCTTCGCAAGGCTCACCTTCGGGCTAGCCGTCACCGGATCCTTCGTCATCACGGAGCTAATCTTCACGTTCATGTCGCTCACCGTGCGGAGGTCACGGCTCGTAAGCATACCCACAACCTTGCCCTTCGACAAAATCGGGAACCCGCTCACCTTGTTGCGAGCGCGAAGTTCAAAAGCAGCAGAAACCGGCTGGTCTGCATCAAGCGTCACCGGATTCGTCACGATACCGGACTGCCAGCGCTTGACCTTGCGGACTTCTTCAGCCTGGTCTTCGATGGACATATTCTTATGGATAATGCCGAGGCCACCCTGCAAAGCCAAGGAAATGGCGAGCGGAGCCGTCGTAACGGTATCCATAGCGGCACTGATTATAGGAATGTTCAACTTAATGTTTGGAGCAAGCTGAGTGCTCACGTCCGTCTGGGACGGCAAAACAGAAGATTCAGCGGGAACGAGTAAGACGTCATCAAACGTCAAAGCTTCTGGCAAAAGTTTCATAAAGTACCTCTTTCGCGCATTGAATATAGTAAAATTAGACGAGAGTATAAAGACTAGAGACGAGAGATTTATGTAAAAAAGGCTAGAAATAAGGGAACCTCCTCAACAAGTCCATAATCCCCCAAATCTTCACTTTTTTAAGCCTTTTGGTGGAATATGACGTTATAACTCCCCAAAATTCAAAATTTCCGTCACTTTTGGGGGAATATAATGCTATATTTTACCAAAATGGAGTTCTTATGGTCTATAACGCAAGCCTAGTCGGAAGGGAAAAAGAAATCACCTTACTTAACGAAATCGTCGCAAGCCCACGATCGGAGTTTGTTGCAATTTACGGACGTCGTCGAGTAGGAAAAACATTTCTTATCAAAACTCTATTTCAAGATAAATTCACATTTTACACCACAGCCATGGCAAACATGAACTTTCAAGGCCAAATAAGAGGGTTCAATAACGCACTCACCAAATATTTTCCGAAAGAGCACCATTCAAAAAATTGGCTTGATGTATTTTGCGATTTAAGAGACTGCATCGAGCAAGCCCCTCAAGGCCCAAAAATCATTTTTTTAGACGAACTATCATGGTTCGATACAAACCGTTCAGGATTTGTCAGCGCACTCGAATACTTTTGGAATAGTTGGGCCGGAGATAGAAGCGATATCAAACTTATTGTATGCGGTTCTGCAACATCATGGATTCTAAGCAAAATAATAAACAACCATGGCGGACTTCACAATAGAGTAACTCGACAAATACGATTGGAACCATTTTCACTAAAAGAGTGTAAAGAATATTTTCAATTACAACAGATAAACTTTAGCAAACGCGAAATAGCCCTATGTTACATGGCTTTCGGAGGCATCCCCTTCTACCTTTCCCTGCTAAATAAAAAATTGAGTGTATCTCAGAACATTGACGAACTCTTTTTTGCAGAGGGAGCAGAACTTGCAAACGAATTTCAAAATCTCTACCAGTCACTGTTCAAAAACTCCAGCATTCACATACAAATTGTAACCGCCCTTTCTAACAAAGGCATTGGTCTAACTCGCGACGAACTCCTCAAAGCAACAGGTCTTCAATCAAGCGGTGACATTACACATGCAATAGATGACCTTGAAAGTTGTGGTTTTATCAGACAATACACGCCCTTCGGCAAGCAAAAGAAAAACGGACTTATTCAACTGATTGATTTCTATACCCTTTTCTATTTCAGATTTGTCAGGGAAAACAAGCTAAAAGACTCCACTTTTTGGAGTTCCATGCAAAATTCCCCCAAGTTTTTCAGTTGGGCTGGATATGCGTTCGAAATGCTTTGTCTGCATCACATCAAGCAATTGAAACGAGCGCTAAAAATCGAAGGTTTACAAAGTCTCCCCTGTAGCTGGTTTGGACAACATGAGAAATCAAATGTTCAAATAGACTTGCTACTTGATCGAGCCGATGATGTTATAAACATCTGCGAGATGAAGTTTACGCGAGACCCGTTCGAAATCGACCGAGAGTATGCCGAAAAAATTTCAGAGAAAATGGAAACATTCCGTAAAGCAAGCAGAACTAAAAAGACTTTACGTCTCACCTTTGTCAGTGCCGCAGGATTAAAAGACAACGTCCACGCAAGAGAAGTGCAGAATTTGATAACACTAGAAGATTTGTTCGATTAGCACGAGATGCAGAAAAAAGCTTTATTTTAATAGGCTTTGGCGATGAGCCTTCTCGATTAACTTAGCCAATTCCTCGATATCCTTGTCCGAAAATCTTGGGTGCCGTTGCATAATGGAACGAACATCCAATAGGATTCCGTAAATACGTTCGTATGGTTTCGCATTTTTGGCATCGCCCTTTCGCCATTCACATTCCGCATAGCCAAAGTTTTCCAAACGATAAGCCGTTTCCGCATTACAGCCTTCTTCGGCGGCATACGGTAAGATGAACGCATTGTAAATGTCATTCCCAGCTTGACCGGAAATCTCCTTTTGCAAAGTCTCTACGAATTCCGCATACGCAATTTGCTTGAGAATGGAGCCTGTTCCTGGCAGTGTCTTCGGATACTGATAATACTTTGCATCAAGAATGAAAATCTTCTTGCAGTCTTCCTGCAATTCCATTATCGTATCTGGCCGCAAGGTGGTCCGCTTTTCACTTCGCCAATCAAGAGTTTCTTCTTCTTTGCCGATTTTCCAAATGCAATGCGGGAAATACTTATCCTTGTTTTCAATGCCGAACACACGATCAATTAGACTTTCCCACACAAATTCAAAGTCGTTTGTACCAAAATTCGCCTTGCGATTGTCCTCGCGCTTGCCCAAGTAGCAAATGATGTCGAGCATGTTCTGGAACAGCAGCAAATGTTTTTCGTTGAAAGTATTCGCCATTCGCGTACGCAGAACCGCAACAAAAAGATTCGCATTGAACGGGACTGTGGGCTTGTCGGGCTGCATGAAACCAAAAAGGCAACCAATCTTTTCGTAGGCTTCATAGACGCAGAACTTATGAATCTGCGTTATCAACTCGTTTTCGTTGTGCGCCGATTTTTTCGTCACAAAATCGAGATAGACAACGCTCTCGTTCGGAAAATCACCGGCAATTTGCGGACGCACCTGTTTGATCGTTTTCGACCAGTTGATTTTTCCTCCCTTCGCCCGCTTGTAAATAAGCTCGTTTTCCATGTAGTAGCCATAATTCAAGAAATAATTGAATACATGGATATAGGCATGAATCGGAAACTGGACTTCTTCATCGTTCAGCAGACGGTTTTCGCCCACGCCAAGGCTTTCCTTGGAATATGTAGAAAGCACTGAGACAAGATTCAGAATGTCGTCGCGATAATCGCGTTCTTCACCAGAGGCGGACCTTGAATAACCGAAAGGGAAATAGACCTTCAATTCGCCATCATTATAACGGATGCCGACAAACTCGTCCTCTTGCTTGCGCCCATAGACGCAAACTTCACTAAGTTTCGGACGAGAATGTTTCGGTTCCAGATTAGCCATCTACAACCGGTGTGTCATTCTGAGCGGAGCCGTTAGGCGTAGTCGAAGAATCTTTCTGCAATTTACTTATACGGTCGTCTTTGAACACCTTGAATCCATCCTTGTTGAAATTCGTGACAAGTTCTTCTAATGTCTTAAAACCGGTAAATTGATTTGGCCTGTCAAACTTGAAAGCGTCATCCCAAAGGTACTTGAGCACTTTCTCAGCGAAATTATCCGGCGGAGTAAAGAACCACCCGCCAAGGCGTTTGTCTTCCATACTCGAAAGACCGTTTGCCTGCGCTGAATCCATAATGACTTCGTTTACCGCCTTGCGGAAATCACCCCAAGAAACGCCATTCTTTATGACTTGATTATACTGTGCAACCTCAGCAGCATCGCCCGTATTTTTCAGTTCGTTCGGGACCTGTTTCATTTCCCAACGGCGTTGGAACGCATTGTCTAGCGTGAACACATTCTGATCGCTAGTATTCATCGTCGCGTAGATAGAGAGGTTTGGCGGGAGGCGTATGGCGGTAGACTCCCTGAATGTTTGTGGACAATCAAAACCCTGTAGAATCAATTCTAGCGAACAGTAAGAAGTTGCAGTTGAAAAATCGATTTCTTTGTGGCCATTAGCATCAGGGGCATCAACAGGATTTCCGTCACCATTAATCATGTCTTTAGGATGGTTGGCTTTTATACTGCCGCTATGCTCAAATTTTTCATAGGCCTTGATATCTCGTATATAATCGTTAACATCATCATTCAAAATAGAGTAGGAACTCCAACCTGGACCATATCCGTTTTTATCTTTTTTTCCGTCTTTTATTCGATCCAAGAGTTGAAAGGTTTCGCCAAAAATAGCGGCAGCGTTTCCACGATTAATTTCTTCAACAACAAGGAAATATGGCTTATCTGAGTTTAGATATGCCATACGTAAAATCTGCGCGAGTGGACCAGGCTTGAACACGTAATCTACGCCACCCCTTTCACGCAATTTTGGCATAATTTGTCCAATAAAATCGGAATTTCCATAATCAGGATGGAAAACTACTCGTATCACTTGTTTTTCATAGGAAATCTTGTCGCTTTCATCTCTTCCTTTATTGTATTCACTTATTGACTTGTTGATTTCTGCATCAACAGTATGGCTTTTGCCGCAACCCGGAACACCGTAGTAGATGATTTGGGTGGGGGTAAAGGAATATGAAGAGACTAAAGACGAGTGTTCCTTATCATTAGTCTTCAAAAGTGGTCTTTGCGAAGAATTTTTGAAAATATCCGATATTCTTTTATAAAAAGATGGCTCCTGTGCTAAAGCAAAAACAAGACCACCTAGAAAGCCACTTGCAGCAGTCGTCACAGGCTCTGTAGAAAGAATATACGCACCAAACAAATCCTGTGTTCCCCTAAAAACGCCCTTTTCATTTCCGAATTTTTTAGAATCAATTCCAGCAAGAAAATAACATAATGAATCTTGATCATTTGGGTTTTCATTGCAATGTAAAAAGTAGGCTTTGCTTTTATTTTTCCTTAGCCATTTATCAATTTTAGAAATATCCTGTATAGCAGAATTTTTAAACTCATTTTGTAACTTAATGATTAATTTCGATTCCCTTTCATTTGGACGTATTTTCAAGTCAAAAAAGTCAAAATATTTCTTCAAACAGAGAGCCAAATCATAAGCAACAGCAGCTAAGGCCAAATATTGATTTGAACAAACAGCCCAATGGTCAGGCGAAGTCTCAACCTGAAATGAATGTGAATTGCAAATGCTATTAACATTAAGCGTTCTTTGAATGAAATCCACGAAATCTTGGCAATCATCATCTGACAACTCAATAACAGGCAAATTCTTTATTATTTTGAGGGATTGGATTTTTGTTTTGTTGATTTTATCTATTAAATTGCCAAGCATATCTTACACCTCCAGCAACTGCTTTTTAATTTCTTTAGCCAAGGTTCTTATTACAGGAACAGCGACACTATTACCAAATTGATGATAAGCTTCCTTATCAGAAACTACGATCCGCATCGTTGGAAGCCGATTTTTATTATTTTGATTATCCGCCGCTTCTGTATATTTCCAACCATTACCAACGATTTTGTACCCTTGTAAACGACCTGCTTCAACAGGCGTGAGTTTTCGCGGATTCTTGTTCTTTGCTGATTGATCAATAAGAATTTCGCTGCCATCTTTCCAATAACGAGCCGATATTGTACTGCAATACGAACGATTTTCTTCGAACAAAGAATATCCAAAGCCCTTTCCATTAGCACGATTTCTTTCCTTTCGAAGTTGATGTCCTATCCACATTTTATCACTAATCGTCATTTTTTCGGGAATTGACGCATCCGGCTCTAGTATGTCGCCAACTTTTGTAGCAATAGCTTTATCTAGATTCTCTTTTTCAAAAATGGATTTTAGGCCCGAATCTAATCCCAGCGGAAATTTGAAATCTTCCTTTGGACACTGTTCTTTATCCCAACAAACAAAGAACAGTCTTTCCCTATTTTGCGGAACACCAAAATATTTTGCATTCAAAACGCAGGTTCGCACTTCGTATTTCAAATCTTCTTGTAGAACGCGCAACAAAACTTCTAGAGTATGTCCGTGATCATGATTTTTAAGGCCTTTCACATTTTCTAAGAACAGAACTTTTGGTTTATGACCTTTTTGAATTTTATAATCCACAATTTTCGCAATGTTGAAGAACAATGTTCCGCGCGTGTCATCAAAGCCTTTTCTCCTTCCAGCAATCGAAAAAGCCTGGCAAGGAAAGCCGCCACAAAGGACATCAAAATCAGGAATGTCGTCCATTACAACATCGTTGATGTCTGTATTGAAGAACTTATAATTACCATCCTCGTCTTTCTGAAAAAGAGATGGCTCAAGAGACTTGTAATTTTCTTCATAGGTTATCCGAGCATTCTTATCCCATTCGCTTGCAAACACGCATTTGCCACCAACAGAATGCATGGCGGTATGAAATCCTCCAATTCCAGCAAACAAGTCAATAAATTTGAACCTTTGTCTGTTTTCGTTATTGGCGTCGTTCTTTTTCGTAGCCACCATATCGCTCCGTGTTGAAAGTGAACGAGTTCACTCTCGCAGGGGCGATGCACCGAGCCTAAGTCTCAGGAGCCTTTTAGCTGACAAAAAGAAAGGCGGGGAGCATTGCTACTCCTCGCCCGAAAGCGCGACATTTTCAAAAAGAATACAATAGCTCGCGACATGCGCAATCGTTTGGCCCTTCGACATGCTCAGGGACCTTACAAAGGCACAATCATCCCGAGCGGATACAGTACGCCCAGGACACAATACACCCGTGGCCTTCACGGGCGGTTGCGAGTAATTGTCTTATTCTTCCGTTTAGAATGGTCGAGATTCCAGGTGGGAAACAAGAGCAAAACTCAGCGAGTCAACTCTTGTTCAGCACCAATCCAGCTTTTTCTAGAAATAAAAAAAGGCGTGAAGTTGAATGCACTTACCCACCTGAGGCTCTCGACTGCCTGTACGGAATAAACGCAAACAACTCACGCCCCAAAAGGCCGCAAGGCAACATATAACAAATAAAATTTGTTAATTAGCCAAACGATGCGGCAGACCGAAGCCTGTCGCAGACGTGAGCGTTCGTCTTATTCTTCCGTTTATGAATTGTCGAGATTCAGGTGGCGAATAAGAGAAAACTCTATTTGCTCAATAATATAGATTATTCCGCTGTCAAAAGGTGTCGCTGCAACCGCGAGGCCAGAAAAAAGCGCAAAAAAGCCGAATTTGACCGGCTATGGGGGTCGATTTCGCTCAAAAACACCGAATTTTCACAATTTATACCGATTGTCATAATATGACAGTCATTGAATGTATATTTGTCCGCATAAACAATTTACTCCGCCTTTTTTGCTTGTAGGCGGTTGGAGGTATAGATGAAAAAGCAAGAGATTTTGCCGGCGAATGCTGACGAAAAGCACGAATTTTCCCTGATAGACGAAAATTTCCTGAAGTCGCGAATTTACACGATTCGCGAGGTCAAAGTGATGCTAGACGTTGATTTAGCCGAAATTTACGGATATTCAACCAAGGCATTTAATCAACAGGTAAAAAATAACATTGAAAAATTCGCCGAGGATTTTCGATTTCAGCTGAATAAAGACGAATTGATAGAATTATCGAGGACAAAAATCTTGACCTCGACACAGGATAAATCCGCCAAAAAGAGCAGATTTGGACAATTTGATGCTTTGCGGTCAAAAATTTTGACCGCAAACCTAAGCCCTAAAAGCAGAAGTTGTCCCTATGCCTTCACGGAACAGGGCATTTACATGCTCATGACGGTGCTAAAAGGTGATTTGGCAACACGCCAAAGCATAGCACTTATTCGTCTTTTCAAGCAGATGAAGGACTATATCGTCTCCGAAAACCGGCAATTGCTTGGGAACGCCGGAATTGCAGAAATTGCAGCGCAGACTGTCCAAAACACGAGGGATATCGCAGACCATTCTATCGGAATCAGAGAGCTTTCCGGTGAAGTACATAATGTCAAAGACCGTTTGGGACAAATGGACCTCAATTTGCAGAAGGTCATGGAAAATTTCAAATTGAACGGCAGGATTACCCCAGAAATAAGGGCAGATTACGAAAAGGCTAGGCCCGATGTTTCTTTGAAAATCGATCGTCCGAACCGCAAGTTCCACGACCGCTATGTGTTTTTGGATTACGGCACCCGCAGCGAGATGTTGTTCCATTGCGGGGCTTCGTCAAAAGACGGCGGCAACAAGATTACGACCATCATGCAAATCGAATGCCCGGAGATGTATCACCCCATAGTGGAGGAACTGAAGAAAGTGCCGGCAGAGGGGTCTTAGGGGGAGTCCCCCTCAAAATGCCCCAAAACGACAAAAAACGCTGATTTTTTTCAAAACGTCATAATATGACATTTAATGAATGTATATTTGTCCCGTGAACAAATTACTCCGCCTTTTTTGGCTTGTAGGCGGATGGAGGTATAGATGAATAAGCAGGAGTTTTTGCCGACTACCGAAAAGAACGAAATTATCGTTTACCAGCCGGAGGGCGGGGAATTTCACATCGAAGTCCGCGTCGAAAACGAGACGGTATGGCTCACGCAAGCACAGATGGCGGAACTGTTCAACAGTACGCGAAACAACATCACCCTCCACATCAAAAACATCTTCCAAGAACACGAATTGGACGCAAATTCAGTATGTAAGGAATCCTTACTAACTGCAGGAGACGGAAAAAATTACAAGACAAAGATTTACAACCTTGATGTCATCATTTCCGTGGGCTATCGCGTAAAATCTATTCAAGGCACACGTTTCCGCCAATGGGCCAACAAAGTACTGAAAGAATATATGCTCAAGGGCTATGTCGTAAACCCGCGAATGCTGGCGCTCCAGAGCCAACAAAAGCTGATTGAAAATGTCGATACACGACTCACGGCAGTTGAGCAGCGTGTAGATTTTTTCGTCAATACGGCGCACTCGGTCAAGAAACTTTCCAGCGAAGTTCAGAAGATCAAGGAAAACTTCATCGACCCGACGACTTACAAACATTTCCTGATTCTCGATGGGCAGAAACTTGAAGCGGATGTTGCCTATATGAAAATTTACGGCATGGCGAAGAAGTCTATCATTATCATCGATAACTATGTGGGCGTGAAGACGCTAGACTTGTTGCGTGGAATTGCGAAAAACATGAGTATCCAGATTTACAGCGAACAATGGGGCGATGAGAAAATCACCCCAGCAATAAGGTCTGATTTCGAGAAGGCAAGGCCTGATGTTTCCTTGAAAATCGACCGTCCGAACCGCAAGTTCCACGACCGCTATGTGTTTTTGGATTACGGCACCCGCAGCGAGATGTTGTTCCATTGCGGAGCATCGTCAAAAGACGGCGGCAACAAGATTACGACCATCATGCAAATCGAATGCCCGGAGATGTATCACCCGATAGTAGAGGAACTGAGTAAGGTGTCAGTGGCGAGACAAGAGCAATTAGCCATATTTTTTGGGGGCTAAGAGACGATTTTAAGGTTTCATCACACAGCGGACGGCCGCCTGACGGTCCTTTTCTAATGCAGAAATCGTAAGATTAAACCTCAGCGATTCATCAAAGCTCCTCGGATGATGCCAAACATTAGCCGTTACAGCAAGACTATCGTTTTTCTCCGTCGAACTCCACCAGGTATTAGACTCCCCCACATGAACTAAATTCAGCTGAGAACCGTTAGCAGTCACCCCAGCAAGCTGTTTTGACAAATTCGTCCATTCTTCCTCAGTCGGGAGCCTCCAACCTTCGGGACATTTATCGGCCTCCGCCCACGTAAACGTGGTATCCCGCCAATCGTCAATCATCCAATAAAGCCCAGCCGCCTTGCGGTACGCATAACGTTTACCGCTAGCTTTATCTTCAATCGAATCCGTAAAAATTTCCCACTTTTTAGATTTGCAGACATAGCCAAACAAATCGGTATCTTCAAGCGAACCTTCTTTTTCACTCATGCATAACCCAACCCTTCCTTCAACATCCAAGGCGTTACGCCATTTGCCGTAATCACATACGTACGAAAGAGGCGTTCTATCAGTCGTTTCCGTTAAAAAATAGTCCGAACTTTCGCATTTAATCCCATAAGTATTCGTTTCCAAGACCGATGAAGAGAGCCAACGAATTCCCGTACGAGTTCGCGTATCCTCTTTACAAGTAAAATAACTACCAAACAAAGATTTCGCAACCTTACCCAAATTTTTATTGTCGCATTTATCAAGGCCATATTCGGCCAGCCAAAATCCGTCAATCACACTTTCAAAATCAGGAAGGATTGCGTTCGTCAAATTGCGCAAATCAAAGCCTGTCGTATATATGCTTCTCCATTTCGCCAACGTAGAACGAATGCGTTCAATATCCGCAGGGATTATCATATCGCCCGACAAAATCGTCGTATTCAATCCGTAGGCTGCATTTGCAACCCTCATTCTAGTTGAATCATCATCCCATTTGCCGTCCTTCGCAAAATCTTCCGCAAAATTTTTGATAAAAGCCTCAAGATAGTTTATAGAAAACGATGAAAATACAGCAGTCAATCCCATCAAGACTTTATCTTCATCACGATTTTCTATATCGTGAATTCCAAAAATGTTCCATGTTTCAGGGTCATCAAAATTTACATCTTTGCCATTTTCGTCTTTAACAGCGACATGGAATGCGTCTAGAAGTTCATTCCGAGCCTGTTTCTTGGCATCTGCAAATGAGAGTTTCTTATTTTTGACAAGTTCACGAACGCGTTCATATTCCAAAGTCGTAAACAGATTGACATTTATCGAATTATGGACATTCAAATCCGAAAGCGCGTATAAAGTAAGTTCTTTTTCAGAAAGTCGCCCTGATTTCGCTTCGAGGTATTTTCCTGAAACCGAAATCTGCGCTATATTCGATTTCAAAGAATCCGCTTGGATAGAATACCCGCCAAAGCCGCCGTTGACCATTCCCGTGAAAACCTGTTCCGTCGGTTCCAAAGCCGATTCATCCAACACGGTCAACTTCACAACAGAACTATCTGCATACGGGCCATTCTGCGCATAACCGGAAATTGTTCTAGAAGCGCTTTTCTGTTTTTCGCCAGCATCACTGATTTTAGACGAACCTTTTGATTCAACTCCGCTAGATCCTACAGAACTTGAAAAGCTACTGCTCGAAAGATTTTCAGCTTGTGGATTTTCTTCCGGAACAGCAGCAGGGCTGTCTCCATCGTTCGTACAAGCCATCAAGAAATAAGCGACAAAGAGCAATGTTCCCAAAAACGTGTACTCCGCCGCACCACAGCTAAACGATTTCATCATTTCCTCCATTTTAAGCCATTGCAAAAAACGACAAGCGAATTTTAAATTATCTTTGCCGTTTTCCATAATATATAAATTAGGGAGAAAAAAGAACCCCAACAAGCTCATTTCAATGCAAACGTATGACGTTTTTGTTGCATATGTTGCATATAGCGGACGCTCAAAACATCCACTAGAGGCAACACATGAGAAGAACCAAAGACGTTGACAACAACTCTAATCCTTTACGCAGCGGACAGTTTTTGCAAACGATGTCTTCGAATCATAATAATAATCTTCATTCGACTTATTGTTGGCCCAGACGACAAAATGAGCAACATACTCATCAGCATCGGAAGTCCAATAAGTAGCCGATTCATTATCGAATTCAGCGCACTGATATTTCACCAATTCTTTTTCTGTGGAACCGTCTGGAGTAATACCGGCAACAAGTTCGCCCATCTTATAAACCGGGATATATTCGTCAACAGTGTAAGATTCCAACGCCATTTCGTTTCTCCTATTATTGGGAGCCTGCGTAAGGTCGATACCATCAAAATCGGCGTAGTACCCATAGCCTTCGTGATCAACAAGCGACCAGCCTCCCTGAATATCATGGAAAGTAAGCGAAGGCCACTTGACCTGGAAGAAAAATGTTCCACCAGAAGCGGGAATGTTGCCGTTAATAAAGATAGGCAGATAAGTTTGCCCCGTATAGTCGTCCTCTAAATATTGAACCATAGCAATTTGCGGCGCAGAAATCGACTGACCGGAACTATTGAATGCACTCTTTATGTCACAATCCGGAAGTTCCGAAAAACGACTGCCTCGACTACCTATATACAAACGCAATTCTAAATCCGTATAATCAACATCGTCGTTGTTGACAACTTTAATGAAAAATTCCCCGCACTCTTTATAATTGGATGAGGATTTGCATCTCGTTTCATCCTGATAAGCCGAAGGCTTAACCGACACTTCAATTTTCGCCTTGGGAGCATACACATTCTTGAGTTGACAAGACGCACCAAGCATATCCCCAGCCATTTCTTTTCCAATATCCGTAGAGAAGAATTTTTCCCATTCTTCTACAGATGGCAAATGCCAGCCCGAAGGGCACACTATTTTAGCATCATCCCAAGTATAAAGTCGTCCATACTCACTGCAGTTTCCATCTAAATTATCAAAACAGAAGCTACCGCCCATTTCAAAATTCAAATTTTGGGCCATCCAAGTCTGTTTGCCAATAGCCACAGTCGAATAAGTCTGACTGTCACGGGAATCCTTAAGGGGGTCAGCGTTAACCAATTCTCCTTGTTTCATGCTCGAAGATGATTTCGCCGTTGACGATTTCGCAGAAGATGAAGATTTCTTAGTTGTCTGCGCAGACGATTTAGCGGTTGATTGAGAACCTGATTCCCCATCGACTTCCTTTACGCAGCGCACCGAAAGTTTCCATTGTTCGTGGCAAAGCTCCCCTGTAGAAAGCGAACCAAAATGTGTATCAAAACTTACACACGGATTATAGCCATCAGCAAGAGCATCTCCACTCGTCCAATAGTAAGCCTTATAGTCAAAATCATTCAATGAATGGTCTCCACTAACATATCCCTTAAACAGATTTGTTCTTTCTGTCGAATAATTTCTAAACACCGAAGTACTGTAAAAAGACATCCATTCTTCTTTTGTCGGCAATCGCCAACCCTGCGGACAAGCATAATCTAGATGTTCTCCAGGATAAAGTCTTCCTGTCTTATCGCATTCCCGTGATCTATCTTGATAACAGTAAGTACTTTTGTAGTTTTCATCGGAATAATATTCATGAGCGAGATCATCCATCATCCACAGCAGATTTCCCACTTTACGAATAGCATAACTGATATTATCTCGTTTGTCCAACAAAGAATCCCCGTCAATCACGCTATCCCTACCAGAACGTCCGTAAGCGTAATCATCCTCGAACTGCTGGGAGTAATCAGTACAAGCGGATAAAATGAAGAATGATAAAATGAAGAATGAAAAATGACCTGCACTGGATCCTATCGCCTTACGGCTCCAGGATGACAACCTCACGTCTCCCTTCTTTGGACTTTCGTCTAAAACCTTTCTATCGTCTTTCGTCATTCGTCTTTCGTCCAAAACATTTCTATCGTCTATCGTCTTTCGTCTTTCGTCTAACATACACCCCTCCTAGAACGCAAATGTGAGGCCGAAGCCGACAAGTCCAACCGCACCAAGAATAAATCCCGCAAGGCGCTGACGTTCAAAACCTTCTATCGTTTCTAGACGGTTTTTATAAGACGTTTTGCCATCCGGCTCTTTTCCAGCGAAATGCTTAGCCCCGATTTCACCCGCCAGAGCAGCACCAAAGCCCAGAACAGTAGCAATGCCGAAAGTGATTTTCCAGCCTAAATGCGAACTTTTTTCTAGCTGTTCCACATTCGTTGGGATACTTTCACCAGTTTGCGACACATCGACATTTAACTTATCCGCAGCAACACTTTCGCCGCCATTCGGAGCGGGTTCCACAAAGTCAAATGAAACGACCTGTCCTTGAACAAGCTCTACATCAACAGGATACACTTCATTACCGTTCATACTTTCCACAGACAACTTAGCACAAAGGGGAATACTGCCAGAAAACGGAGTTTTTCCAACTATCGTTCCATTTGACAACAAATTATAAGTACGGGATTCACCCGAAGCAGAATGCGCCGTGAGCGAAAGCCCTGTATTCAGCGGTTTAAAAGACTCTTTAAACGTTTCTATTTTATCTTTAACCATTCCGACCTGGAACGAGATTGGGCTATAGCAGCGATGGCCTATAGAAACAGCATGAGTACCCGGATCCATCAGCACTTTGTCCGAACCCTTGACAAGCTTACCATCGACCTTTATTTCCAGTTCATCATAAGTTCCGCCCAACGGGAAATCCAAATCCAGCTGAACAGTCCCGTAGCGAGGCACGAGGTCTAGCGATACCGTCTGTCCATTCTGATTCACTTTAAAAACGCCTTCGGCATCTTCGTGATGTTCGAGGACCGCCACAATGCGGTGTTCGCCCGCTTCCACAAGAATCTGACACGGAGTCGAAGTGCAGCTCGGAACAGGTCGTCCATCAACACTCAGCGCCGCCCCCTGCGGATTCGTTGAAACTTGTAAGACAAAGGACTGGTTTTCAAGCCCGTCCATTCCCGTCCGCACAATGCCCGTTGTTCCACCACGAGCCTTTCTGAAAAATTCAGGTCCCTTTTCTTGGATAACGTTCATCAAGGCGTTCACATCAGCACCAAGACCGTTGAAACTAGCGAGCAACTTGCTGCCAGCCGTCTCATAAATTTCGGCACTGATGGAGAGATTGTCCCCCACCTTGCCCACTCGCGCCTGTGCCACGTAGTCGGCGGCGATATTCTTGCCCGTCTCGGCAAGGCAACTTCCTTCGCAATCTTCGATAGCCTTGCCCGGAGGGAGCATCATCATGATGTTCTCGCGAGTCATGATGGTAAAGTTCAGTTCGGCAGGGAGTTCCCGCACAGCCTGTTCACGAAGCATATTCGTAAGGAACTGGCGTTCCGTAAGAGACAGCTGATCATTGCCGTCAGACATCGTTTCGAGAACCGCGACAAACTTCGCGAAAGAAATCCCCGATAAAAGAAAAACTGTAAATAACAGGTACGCGAATCGTTTCATAACCGCAACGCTCCTTTCCCCTATAAATAAGTTTTTTTTTAGAAAAAAACAATTATTATACCTTGGAGTATAGCGATTCAAGCGTAAAAAAGACTTGAAGCATCAGCGATAAGAAAGAGAAATGCGCGGATTCCCTCCCCAATCCCCTTCGGCACTCAGGTCGAGGATGACAAAGCAAAGGGTCGGGAATGACGAAGGAAGCTAGAGTCGAGGTATGATGAATAAATCAACTTCCAGTATTTATTCTAATTACTGGAACGTGCAGCCTTTGCATGTTTCAACAGGAATTTCGCTACTACTTCCCAAGAGATTCACTTGTTGGTTTATAATATGCACCTCCATCGCAGGGGCGACATATTCCTTTTTCTTTTCTTGCTCATTTCCGCTTATCATAGTCTCATTCCTTTTTAAACACGCCCCTCTCTAATTACTCTTTTTCCCATAGTACGCGCCTTTCGCATTACGGGATTCATTACCTACGACGCGCCCCTTGAGGTCATAAGAGCGGTCCACAGAGCGCAACGCCTTGAACTCGCCGGTACGTGTATTGAACCGCCCGACAACAGTCCTAGACTCATGACCATATCCGTCATTATCGACAATCACGACATCCATATTCGTCGGGAGATTTTCAGACGAGATATTATCAAGAATTTTTGACAAACCCAAGACCGCCGCCGCTTTTTGGCTGTAAAGCAGATAGCTGCGGAGCAAGCCAATAGAAGCATTTTTACCAGCTTTTGCAAATTTACCGACTTTGATCTGGTCGTATTCTGTAGCAGAATAGCCGTAAGCAAAGCCTAATTCAGGGTGGCCTTCGTACCAAACCTTCGCAGCAAGCGTCCCGCGGAAAATCCAGTTGCCAACGACAGTATCAGCCGAGGCTTTCGTCTTTTCGACCCGCACCGCATTGCTAAACGAAAGTGAATTATCCTTCAATTGTACAATATACGGAGTATAGGCAAATAGCTTGTTGGGTATAGAATTGCACATTTTCGTAACATTGGTTGCCATTTTCTCTTTTTGGTCGGCACTCAACCCCATATCATCATCAATATCCTCAAGAAGAGCCGGAAGATCGCACCAAACACGTTCTATCCAAACTTCATTTACACCTGCAGCATTGGGTTTCACGCCAACAAACCTCAAGAACTGCTTTGCTCCATGAACATTGATAGAGTCCACGCTGAAAGGCAACGTGACGGTAGATAAGCCAGACAGGTTAAATTCCCTATCAAAAACGACATCTTCCACATCGAAGTTCTCGCTAACCTTGACGGAATCGGTTCCATCATAATCCCCGTCAACAACAGCATGATACTTTCCATTGTCATCTTCGCTTATAGTGATTGCAGCAGTGGTATAGACAATCTTATTTTCAGTAGCAAGTTTATACAAGAAATTAAAAGCTCTAGTTTGGACTTCTTCTGTATAATCTTCTTTGTTGTAAAATTCATGCATTGCATTTTCAACAAAATAAGTCGCAGGTCTAGCTCTCTTACCGTTATTGACAGTCAATGCAGAATCAATGACATAGCTACCATAAAGTGTCGGAGTTTCGATATTAATTGACAACCTTTTCGCAAAAGCTTCAGGTAGAGCATCCGTCACCGAATAAGATTGCAACGGGCGGCCCGTCTTGAACAGAACAGTCTGATCTTTGCCTCCATGAACAAGGAAAACCGGAGTCCTGTTGTACTTGATAACCTGCGGGTCATGAATGGCTCCCCACAAGAGCACGCCGCCATTGGCATGGGCATCAACATCTTGTTCGCCAAAATCGTTCAATCCGCCAAGACTCGGAACGCCTTTGTATTCCATATAACTTGGGAAGTCGTCCTTGCTGTTTGCATATATATTTTCCATGGCAAGGATTGCACCGGAACTGTTTCCGAGAACGTAAATCCGTTTCGGGTCAATGCCATAATCCTCTGCATGTTTACGCATGTAACGGACGGCGGCATTGATATCTTGCACACCTCGATAGACGGCACGGGCGTAATCAGCACTATCAACTTTTAATTCTTGACTTGAACCTTTTTTAAATAGAGTCGGTAAAGAAAATGTTCCCGAAAGCGACACGCCAAGGCGATAACCCATAGATACGGTAACGAAACCGCGTGCAGCCAAAGAATCACAATAAGCAACCGATTTTTGCGTCGTACTCTTAGAGCCGCTAATCATCGCCCCCCCATGAGCAACGATGACGGCGGCACGCTTTGTAGCCACATCTCCTTTCGGAGTGTAGATGTCCATTTTCAAATCTACCGGTTTCGTATCGGTTTCATTAGCGTAAAAATAGACGTTTTGACTACCATAAGTCTCTATCGTTTCTGCAAGCGAATGCAGTGTTTTCAACTGCGGAACATTCGTCGCAAAAACCACATCCGAAGTTTTTTCAACTTCGAACATGCGGTCCTTGTAACGGGTAGATTCCGCAGCATATAATACCGCCGCCTGCGCAAGTGCAAGTATAAGGGTAAGTTTTTTCATGTTCTAGTACAAATTCTATCCACGGGTCGGGCACGCCCCAGCTTTCCATTCACCGAGACTTTCGCAATAAGAATAAACGTCAAATTCAAATACGCAGAGCCCTTCATGATCCTGATTAAACGCATTGCAATATTCTTTTGCAGTTTTTGCTTTCTTATAACCTTGTTCTGTATTTACGTAGTATTCCGTTTGTTCGTAATACCTAAGAGTAGGCTTGTCTATTCATCAGAAGTAATCCACTGATACATGGATGATTCATCCTTGTACGCACAGACATAGATTACGCTTTCTTTGGTAACAGTTGCATTTTCTTTATCTCTGTAGCAAATCTGGTTGAGAGCAATGTCTGTGGAGGCGTCAACCCACTTACCATCGCCATATTCGACTTCTTTAGCTATAGAGCACTTGAAACTGTGGCTTACACCATCCTTGAGGGTTTCGCTCTTAATGTCTTCAATAATTTTAGTATCACCTTCATCGGTATCGCAAATACCAAGCTTGACGTTAAGGTACTCATTTTCACCAATTTCTTTCCAATCTGTGGAGGAAGAACTTTCGGGGATTCCTTCTACGTTACCATTATCAAGACATTCATAGTATGCGTCACCGACTATAGCGACATCTTTTTTGTTTTTTCGATTACTTGTGCAAATTCCAAGCGTTGCGTTTTCATCCAAATCGCTTGCTTTAACCCAAGAGTATCCGCTGGAAGAAACTCCAGAAATGTAGTTACACTTGTATTTTTCCCCTCCGTAAACTGCTACTTTGGTTTGATTTTTCATCTTATCTTCATCGCACTCGCCATAGATATCCTCAAAGGTAGGTTCGTGCCAATCATTTCTCTTGGCACTAGCGACAAACGTCTTCGGAGTTTCGCCACTCTTTAACGTTACGTTGACTTCAAAGGCGATGCCGTCGGCGTAGCCACTAGCACGCTTGTAATCGCCATAGTTGCAAAGGACATTAATCCATTTCTGTTTTTCGTCTTCTGGCATATTCGAGGCAATTTTACTCTGCACGGTTTCTACAGAATCAGGCTCACAGTAGATGTTGACCCAATCGTTACAAGTGTAAATTATATTATCCTTATAACCATTCAAGAGCAAGAGGACGCTGTTTCTTGTGCTTTCGTTGGTAAAATTACCGTAGTACACCCATTCCTTGGCCCCGCTAGCAGTATTGTTTCTCGCATAGGTAGAACCGTGGTAGCTACACTTTTCGTTGAAGGTCGATTCGCCGAGGTCTTCGTCTTCAACCTTCTGCACTGTAGCCTCGACGCGATCACCCACGCAATATTCATCAACAGTCGTTTCACGCCATTCATGGCTATGGTTACCCCAGTTGTCTGTATATTCAGAATTTTCTTCACAAACATATTCATAACCGGATTCAGTAACCAATTTTTCATTGACATAGCCATAATGGCAAGCCTTTTTAATAATATACGCTTCTTGCCAATCAGTAGCGATCCATTCGTATTTTTCCTGTTTATCAAGGTAATCGCACTTATAATATGCGGAACCAGCTTCTTCCTTGACGACTCCCTTTCCCATCACGGTTTTTGTACATGTACCATATTTCTCATCCAACTCATTTTTCACTCTCCATTGGGAGCCATCGCATACAAAGGTTGTTTTGCTCGTTGTCGTGGCAAGTTCCGCATTTTTGTAGTCGAACAGCTTTTCTTTGCCTTCGTTTACGGTAGCGCTGCATTCACCGAGGTAAAGCTTAGAAGACGGATCATTTGCAAGTTCTTCTGGAGTCTTGCCACTTGCAGCGCTAGAAGAGGATGCAACAGAGCTCGAAGAGCTCGGAATACTAGGCACAAGATCATCGCAAGTAAAAGAAGCTGATAGATTACATTCGCACTCATACTCTTGAATTTCCCCGTCAAGGAACGCCGATCCCTTATCTCCTTTATTACGGCCCAAGCATACATTTTTAGGATCTTTCCAGTAGCATTCTCCATTGTCGCATACACAAACGACATTATCATCAAGACCTTCAAAGCTATAGAAGAAGGTCGAATTAACAGCGTCAGCATCGCAAACTTTTTCCACCGTTGCAGCGCCTGCAGCCCAATGTGTTACAGGATACCAAACTTGATCGTTTTCGATATATTCAAAGTAATGGAAATATCCCCCTTTGACATCAGACTTATATACCTTGCTGCTATAGCCCTCCGGATCATTGAAAACCTTTGCGTCTTCGACTTTAAGCTTATAGGCTTCCACAAATCCATTCTGCAAAATCTTGTAATAGACGGCATCCGAACCACTCCAGAAATTCGTTTCAGCAGTATAGTCGCCATGCTGTATTTGGTTCCACTTGAAGAAGTTCGCGTCGATAAGCAAAGCGAGGTAATCAACAAAGAACATGCTGTGTTCCTTGCCTGCGTAAGTCGTATTGACGGCGGTGTTAAAGTTGCCGTTTTCGGCAAAGACTTTGCGGAAAGCGTTATAGACCGAGTTAAAACCTGGAGTCTTGTCCTTTTGGTCAATGAGGGCCATCACCCACACGATGCTGTTGAAGTATTCGGCCAAGCCAACCTCATTCGGAACAAAGTGTTCGAAAGCAGGATAATCATCGACCCCCTCATGTTCCAAGTAAAGGGCATCGGCGAGTTCCTGGTTGGCCTTCTTATTTGCAGTTGCAAAGTCCGTTTTTCCGAGGCCTTCATCGACCAAGTTCTTTACACGGGCAGCCTTGTAGTCGGTCAAGAAGTCGATAACAATCGTATCAGAAGCTTCAGAAAAGTCTGCATAAGCATTGTAAATGATATTCGTGAAACGTTTGCCTTTTGCAGCTTTAGACTGTTTCAAAATGAGGTTCGTACGGAGTTGAACAATCGATGACGTTAGATTCGTTATGTCAAGGTCACCTTCAAGGCGGGCAATCTTGTATTCCACCGTTTTTTTGTTCGATTCTTCAATCGTCACAAAAGACTTATCATCAGAAGCAAACAAGTCCTTCAAAAACATCTTGCCAGTCGCATTGAGATTTTCATCAAGTTCCATCACGGTAAGTTCTGCATTTTCACCGCTCTTGAAGTTTTTCCAGAGTTCTTCGAAAGTTTCTTGGGAGTTTGTTTCCTTAGTGGTCCGCACCGGGAAACGCACAACAACGTGCTTCTTATAGACATTAGCAAGATTCTTATTTTCTTCAGTAAATGGAATTTTCATTTCGGTCTCAGCATCGCCACACCGGATAGTCACCTTGATAACAGCTTCCTCATAATTGCGAGTCGTATCAACAACTTGGCACCCCTTGTCTTCAATTTGCTCTTGAATGGCATCCATGTCGGCATCCTTGCCATTATTGACCACGCCAATGGTTTCCCCATCGCAGACAATGGCGATTCCATCCCCATCCACTAAATCTTCAGAGTGGCACTTGTGTTTCGGGGTTTGCATCGCAACCCACTCATTGCCCGAACACACATACATCGTGGCCGTGCTTTTTACAAAAAACATCTGCCCATCGGTATCTTCATTACAATAATCACCCAAGGCTTCAATCGTAGAAAACGTTTGAATCGTATCATCCGATAAAAGGAAGTTTTCGCCACACCCAAAAAGGCAAAATGCAGCCAATGCGAAAATCACGCAGAAATTTATTTTTTTCAATTTCATACCAAACAATCCTTTGAAATTTTATAATTTCGGGTTGCAAAGATAGTTTTTTCGATAAAAAAGTTTTCTTTTTTTTTACTTTTTTTTCCCGAACGCAAATTTAGAAACATCATAAAAAAAAAATCAATAGCCCATTTGGGCTATTGTTTTTTATGTTGTCTCTAATACTTTTGGGCTATGCAAGTATTAGTTATTTCCCGTTATACCGTTCCATGCACTTTTCGATGCCAAATTTAAAGTAGCATTCTACAAGTGCCGGGACTTTTGCAATCGCCTCGTCAAACTTCGGGCGGTCTTCGGGAGAAAATTTGGCGAGCACCCAGTTGCTCAAGTCAAATTTCGGAGGGCATTTTCCAACGCCAAAGCGGATTCGCGGGAATTTGTCGCCCACATGCTCAATAATATTACGGAGTCCGTTCTGCCCGCCATGGCTACCGTTTGCACGGCAACGGATGCGGCCTACATCCAAATTGATGTCATCGCTAAAGACAAGCAGATGATCGACCTTGACTTTGTACCATGTCATGAGCGCCTGCACCGCCTCGCCAGAGAGGTTCATGTAAGTCTGCGGTTTCACAAGCAGGCATTCTTCGCCAGCAATGTTCACCTTCATGGTCAATGCCTTGTGTTCGCTTTTCCAGTCCTTGCTTGAATCCGCAAGTTTTTCAACCGCCATGAAACCAGCGTTATGATGAGTGTTAGAGTACTGCGTACCCGGATTTCCAAGACCGACAATAAGATACATAATTCTATTTAGTCCAAAGAACTTGCGGCCAGTCGTTGCCTTCTTCGCCAAGCATGAACAACGGCTTTGCATTCTTGTCCAGCACAATCGTACGCGGGAGGCTTATTTCTTCGCCTTCCTTGACGAGCCCGAAGCCTTCCGTCAAACGTTTGAACGGGTCGCTCACGACAGTAAATTTGGAGACGTTAGTCTTCTTCACCCAGCTTTTGACAAGTTCTTCGTCGCGTTCGCCAATGTTCACCAGCACTACAGACACCTTGTTCTTCTGGAGTTCCGCGTAATTATCGACAAGGCGTTTGATGCCCGCCCTGCAGGGGATGCACCATGTCGCAAAATAGACAAGCGCGGTGCGTTCGTTCTTCATCGAAATTTTAGACAAATGCGTACGCGTAAACGGAAGCATGTTATCCGAAACTTCGCGGATAGCAAACCACGGGAGAGAATCAGATATCGAAGAAGGCAACTTCATCTCGACCGATTTACCTTGAGAAGCCGCATGCGCCGTAGAAAAGACGCAAAGCGACACAGCAAAAACAAATCCAAACAAACCAGACAAAAAGCGAATCATTCGAGTCTCCACTTATCCAATTCCGAGGTCCACTCGTTGAACCAATCACCATTAGCGATATTGGCATTCAAGCGTTCTTTCGCTTCGTTCACATCATAACGTCCGCTACCCTTGACCTTCGCATGAACGCTGAAGTAAGGTTCACCTTCGCAGTTCGAGCCGCTCAAGTTCAAGTCAGCCGTACAAGAAACGCCCAGACTGCCATCTTTACAGACCTCCGGAGAGACATCCAGTTTCAGCAAAAGGCCTTTAGAGCAAGCTGCGGCTCGCACCGGATATTTCGCCGAAATACGTTCGAACACGGCACGACGCTGCGGCAGCACAGACGCATCGGACTCATCCATCTGGTAATAGAAGGCGTACTGCGAACGGAAGTCGTTATACTTTTGCTGTTCGGCTTCAAATGAAGCTTTCACCCTGTTTTCTTGATTGAAGCCCAGCCCTTCGAGAACGCTCACGATTGAAAGCGTCTGCACGTACATGTCGCGGGCGGCCTTGAACGCATTGTTCTTGATAATCGGATGTTTCTGTTCTTCAAAGATTTTGAGGGCAAGCGTCACGGAATCCTGCAAGAGGTTCGCTTCACGAATAAAGGGTTTCGCGGCATCGGAGCGTTGCATGCAAGCAACTACGCCAAACTTGCCGGCCTGCGTCAACGTAATAATCGGCTTTGCATCCTGAGCGTTCTGCAATGTCGTAATCACCTGCGTTTTCGATTCGAACGAGGACCGCAGCGTTTCGTTCCCGGCAACATCGACATTGGAATGACGCGATTCTTCGGTCTTAGCAACGACGACGGACTGGATTTGTGCCGCTATATCCTTCTGCGCAATCGTGAGTGCCGAACTCGCATTGTCCGCGATGCCCTGACCGCGCAAGTCATCCGCATTCGGGCAAGCGTTAGAATGCAGCATTTCCATTAAAGGAACGCCGGATTCCACGACGGTTTGCGGAGTATTTTGCACATTTGCATTCTGCGAATTCAGGGATGTCTCGCCTGTCTCCATTCCGCTGTAAGCCATTTCGGCCTTCGCACGAATTTCGTCGGCATTGCTGTTCTTTGCGACAGGTTCACTACCCGCACAGCCTAGAATCGATACAAGGCATCCACAATACAAAAGCTTTAAAGTCTTCATACGTGTAAATATAGATTTTTTGTTTACTACAGAACAGTCTTACTGCCATTCTGGAGCCAAAGGGGATAGGTTAGTAGGAAGCAGACGGTAGGAAGTAGACGGTAGGAAGTAGGAAGTAGGAAGTAGGAAGTGGTTAGTGATTGGTGGTTAGTGATTAGTGGTTAGTGATTAGTGGTTAGGGGTTGGTGTTGGGTGATGTCATCCTGGAGGCAACGCCGATAGGATCCATGAGATCCTCGCCTACGCGAGGACGACGACGTCCAAAGCTCATGGCTCAGAGCGAAGCGGCCTCAAAGGGCGAAGCCCGACCTCACCGCTCTTCATTTACTACAATAAAAAGGGGCCGTAAGGCCCCTTGAATTCTTTCGTCTTTCGTCTATCGTCTTTCGTCTATCGTCTAATCACTACTTCACCAGAATCTGGCGGGTGAGTTGAGCGGTGCCGACGCGGACGCGGAGGATATAGACGCCGTTCCTCGGCAGATCCATCACGACCTTGTTCGTGCCGAACACGGACGTTGCAGAAACCGTCGCGACGACGTTGCCCTTGGCAGTCAGGAGCTGCACCTTCGTGCTTTCGTCAACGAGTTCGTCAGGAACTTCGAACGAGACGTGCAACTGGTTGCCGAGCTTCGCGGAACGCAGGCCCTTCAAGCCGGACTTCTGGGCGACCACGATCGTAGAACGTTCGACGCGTACCGTAGCGGTCTTCGGCTTCGAACTCAGCGAGACTTGCATCGGCGTGCCTTCCTTCATCTCGGTCGTCGTGCCATCGATAGTCACATACACATGGTAGCCGAACGCGTTGATGTCCTTGATACCGGCAAATGCGAGGTAGCCCGCACGGCTGCTTGTCGCGGAGAGGGCAACCGTCCATTCCATCTCGGAATCGGCATCCTTGATGGACTTCGCGAGCCCATGCTGGCCTTCGACAATCGAGAGTGTCACGTGATCGCCAAAGCTCGTCGGCGGTTCCTCGGCAGTAAACGGCCTGTTGCTCACGCCCAAGACGTTCCAAGAGTCGCGATGGCCATTGTTGTCAGAGAGTACAGCCTGCAATGTCCAACGATCCTTCGTCGAGGCCTTCGCAAGAGCTTGCTTCTGGAGAGTTTCCTTTTCAGCAGCATCGAACGTAAACACCGGCGCGGCGGACACCTTCCACTGCATCTTCTTCGAGACCTTGGCCCACACAGCTTCGTATGGATCAAGCGCCTCAACTTCCTCGTAGTCGTTCGTTTCCACGTTGTAACGCCAGAACGTGATCTCGGCCTCTTCATCAACGTTCTTACGAGCAGAGCCGTTCTGACCGTACAAATTCACACGCCAGCCATGCGGGTTCGCTACGAGGTTCCAGCCAGAACCAATGCTATCCAGTTCCCAAACGAAGTCCTTGCCGTCATCCTCGATATCGTTACGGATTACAAGCGGATTACCGTTCAAAGAACTGTACCAGACACCGCGAGTGCCCACAATTTCGTCACCACGGTTGAACACCTTGTACTGCCAGAATTCACCGCAATAGGATTCATCCCACCAATACAAATGAGTATCGTCATCTTCCCAGAATATTGCAGACGTATCCACCGGAGCAAGCGAAATCATCTGCCAGCTTTCAGCGAGAACAGAGGTAATCTGCGAATTGACCTTGAAGTCCTTGACATACTCGGCAGTTTCCTTGCCATCGCCAAACGAGAGGCTCAAGCTGTACGTACCCGGCTTGTTCACGCGCATCACAACATCATCCGCGAAAGCAGACACAACAGAATCGCCCAACAGGGAGTCGAGAACCACGGCACCCGTTGCATCGGTAATCCTAATCTTGCCGGAAACAGCACGAGTCACTTCGAACTCGCTCAGCTTGAATCCGACAAAGATAGCCCTACCCGTCTGCTCAAAGCGCTTATTGACGATTTCAATCGGAGTCTTGTTCGCCTTGCCGAAGTAAGCCTTCAGCACGACATTTTCCATATTCGTCGGCAGATGGTCGCCCTCGTGGAGGACTTTTTCCTTCTTGCCATCACGCATCACGACGAGAGAATCGAGTACAAAGCTGGAATCCGGATTTGTACGTACCGTCCAATTATCGCTTTCGATTTCGGCAGGCAACAGCATCGAGCCATACTTGTTGAACTTGTGCACAACGTTGGACTTGTCCATATTTTCAACAAGATGAACATCGCCATGTTTCTGATCC
>Ga0129307_1000995_pt1 | contig 35694 bp, 37 predicted proteins | sample P1105metagenome_FD_94437 | JGI IMG/M metagenome (GOLD analysis project Ga0129307, IMG submission 94437) | Capybara group fecal microbial communities from Wisconsin, USA - P1105 metagenome | ecosystem: Host-associated > Mammals > Digestive system > Large intestine > Fecal | place: USA: Wisconsin...
AACGAAAAGTCCGCTATATTCATAATACTTCCCGAGGAAGATCAGTCGAAATATTTTATGGTCAGCCTGCTGATACAGCAGTTATACCGAGAGATACTTGTCATAGCTGATGAACACGGCGGCTCGCTGCCAAACAGAGTAATGTTCTATTGCGATGAGTTCGGCACCTTCCCCAAGATAGAGGGAGCCGAGGCGATGTTCTCCGCAGGTCGAAGCCGAAAAATATCTATAGTTGCTATTATACAGTCATTTGCACAGCTTGAGCAGAAATACGGAAAAGAGGGCTCGGAGATAATCACGGATAATACGCAGCTCACCATATTCGGCGGATTTGCTCCGCAGTCGCAGTCTGCAGAGGTGCTGTCAAAAGCTCTCGGTGAACAGACGGTACAAAGCGGCTCTGTATCGCTGGGAAAGGAGCATTCTCGTTCCATTCAGATGATGGGCAGACCGCTGATGACAGTTGACGAACTCAAAAGTATGCCTAAAGGTCAGTTCATAGTTATGAAAACAGGAACCCACCCGATGATATCAAAGCTGAAGCTGTACTTCAAGTGGGGTATCAAGTTCGGAGAGCCTTTCATGCTGGCAGATAAAGCAACACGTTCCGTGACATATATGGAGCGTGACGAGCTTATGAGAGAAGTCGCAGTGAAATATCCGCCTGCAAAGAAAAGTATCCCTATACCCGTGGATATGACGTTTGAGGAAGCGGATATTCAGGCAGAACCCAAGAAAACGAATATTAAGACAGAAAAGAGGAGTTGATCATTTGAATGTTGAAAGAAGAATATATGACTTAGGTCTGCCGCACAGAGCGGTAACAGTTTACTGCTACCTGTGCGACAGATCAGACAAAAAGGGAGAATGTTTTCCGTCAGCCAAGACCATAGCTCAGGACCTGAGCCTTAGTCGCAGAACTGTATTCAGAGCTCTTCATGAGCTTCTTGAAAAAGGACTCATCGAAAAACAGCCGAGACTTCGCAACAACGGCGGATCAAGTTCAAACCTCTACAGGCTGACGGATGTTCCCAAGGAGGTGAACGATAATGTTTGATTGGATCGGCGATGCCATAGACTGGATCGGTGACGGTATATCTTCGTTGTGGGATAACACGGTTGGCGTAGTAACAAGTGAAGCAGCCCGAGCTATATTCGATGTAATGTTTGATTGGCTTTTTATGCTTGTGTATGACGGCATAGCGGATATTTTTAACTTCATCAACGAGTCAACAACAGACCTGTTTCAGCTTGGCTGGATACAGGCATTTTTGACGCTGTTCCATAATATCGGCTGGATCTTATTCATTACAGGCATGGTAGTTGCAGTGTTCGATACGGCGATAGCATACGAAAACGGTCATGCGAATATAAAGGACACATGTCTTAATGTGCTGAAAGGTTTCTTTGCTTGTAGTCTCCTGACTGTAGTACCGCAGCGGCTATATTCATTCTGCGTATCTCTGCAGCACACCTTTGCCAATGACCTTGTTGGAGCACTGATACAAAACAGAAGTGCAACTCTTACAAGTGCAGGAATGGAGGCGTTGGAAGCTCTCAGAGCAGACGTATCACTGTCAAGCCTGTTTTTCATAATACTCTTCGGATACTGCACCATAAAGGTGGTATTCGCAAATATCAAGAGAGGCGGTATACTGCTGTGTCAGATAGCAGTAGGCAGCCTGTATATGTTCAGCGTACCGAGAGGATATACCGACGGATTTGTAAACTGGTGCAAGCAGGTCATAGCTACCTGCCTCACTGCTTTCCTGCAGACAACAATATTATTCCTCGGACTGCTGACCTGTCCCGATCACCCGATACTGGCGGCAGGTATATGCTTATCGGCAAACGAAGTACCTCGTATAGCACAGATGTACGGATTGGATACAAGTACAAGAGTTAATGTAATGGCGGTAGGTCATGCGGTCAATATGGGCTCAAGAGCTGTAGGTCTCATAAAGAGTGCATCTAAGGTTGCAACATAAGGAGGTGCCGAATGAAAACATATATCTATCCCGAAAATCTCAGAGCTACAGTAAAGCTGTGGTTCTGGTCAGTCAGGGACTTTATAATCATTTGTGCAGGCATAATCGTCTCAGTAGCGGTGTTCGCTAATTTCTGGAATGTGATACCTGCGGCGGTGACGGTCTGCTTTGCACTCATAAGCCTCAGAGCAGACGATATGTCGGTGCTGGACTATATAGTAAATGCGGTAAAATACTTCCTGCTTACTCAGCAGGAGTATCGCTGGAAGGAGAAGTAATGGCAAAGAATAAGAAAAACGGCGTTCAGGACCTCATTGGTCTTGAACGCTTTACTAATTATGGCATAAAAACAGATAAGGCGGAGATAGTATTCTTCGCCGTTGAGCCGACAAACATCTCTGTACTGTCATCGGCAAATATCGAGATAAAGGTCCACGACCTGACAATAGTACTGTCGATGATACCGGAACTGGAAATAATCGCTATGGACAGTGCTGAACGTTTCGACGGCAATAAATGGTACGTCAAAGAGCGATTACAGAAAGAGGAAAATCCTGCGGTAAGAGAACTGCTTCAGGCGGATCACGACTTTCTTGACGAGATACAGCTGGAAATGTCTTCAGCGAGACGCTTCATGTTCGCAGTAAGATTCAGACGTGAGAAACCTGAGCAGATATTCGGTATCATCTCGCAGGTGCAGAAAAACATCTCCGAGCATGGATTCTCGGTAAAGCGTATGGATAAAGCTGAGATCAAGAGAATGCTGGCACTGTACTTCGGTGCAAGCATTATCGGAGATGAGATACCGGATATCGAAGGTGAAAACTACATCAAGGAGGCTGATACGAATGAAGAAAAGAAATAAGGAGCTTACCGCAGAGCAGAAGGAAGAAATGAGTGTCAAGAGCTACTTCGACCGCATAGTGCCGGGAGCAGTCAAATTCTACACTGACCACTATATCTGCGGTAATTACTATAAATCCGTATGGGTAATAACGGAGTACCCTCCTACAACAGAGCAGCTTGCAATACTGGCACATCTCGCCGACAAGAACGGAGTGACGCTCCGTATCTATAACAGGCTGGTTGACAGCATCGAACAGGACAAGATCGTGCAGCAGGCTATGCGTAAGAATCACATGATGACTACAGTCAACAATGTAAACGAGAGCATAAAGGCTCAGGACAACATCAATGACATAGTTGAGCTCGTAAGTGACATGAACCGCAACAAGGAGCCTCTCCTCCACTGCTCCGTTTTTATTGAGCTGAAAGCAGATACTGATGATAAGCTGAGGGAGCTCCAGAACGATACAAGAATGGAGCTTACAAGGGCAAAGATATCCGTAGACAGACTTATCCTCCGTCAGAAGGAAGGCTTCCTGTCGGTGCTTCCGAGCGGAATGAATATGTTCGGAGGTCAGTATGAACGAATACTTCCAGCGAGTGCGGTGGCTAACCTCTATCCCCTGAATTACAGCGGCAAAACTGATGAACACGGCTTCTATCTCGGACGAGACAAATACGGCAGTAACGTGCTTGTGGACTTCGACAGGCGTACCGAGGACAAGACCAACAGCAATATCCTTATCCTCGGTAACAGCGGTCAGGGTAAGTCGTACCTGATGAAGCTCCTGCTCTGCAATCTCCGGGAATCAGGCAAGAATATCCTTGTGCTGGATCCCGAGCAGGAGTACCATGATCTTTGCGACAACCTTGGCGGCACATATATCGACATGATGTCGGGAGAATATATGATAAATCCGCTTGAGCCTAAGTCATGGACTGACGGCGAAAAAGGAAATAAAGACGAACCGGAGGCGTTCAGAAAGATATCCAAGCTCAGTCAGCACATCTCATATCTCAAGGATTTCTTCCGTGCGTACAAGGACTTCACAGATGCGGAGATAGACACCATAGAGCTTATGCTCATAAGGCTGTATGCACGTTTCGGTATTGACGATACCACAGATATTGATACACTTACAGGCGATGACTATCCTCTTATGAATGACTTATATGAACTCTGTGAAAAGGAGTACAGGAGCTTCGATCATGAGGTAAAGTACATCTATACCGAGGATACCTTGCAGAATATCTGCCTCGGACTCTACTCCATGTGCAAGGGTGCCGAATCCAAATACTTCAACGGTCACACCAACATCAAGAGCGGCGATTTCGTATGCTTCGGTGTAAAGGGAATCATGGATACCAACAAAAAGCTGAGAGATACACTGCTATTCAATATTCTGTCGTATATGAACGATCAGATACTTGGCAAGGGCAATTCAATAGCGGCGATAGATGAGGCGTACCTCTTCCTCTACAACAGAACGGCAATAGAATATATCCGTAATGGTATGAAACGCTGTCGTAAGAAGGAATCTGCGTTTATTCTTGCATCACAGAACCTTGAGGACTTCCTGCAGCCTGAGATCAGAGAGCTGACAAAACCGCTGTTCAGTATCCCGACTCACCATTTCCTGTTCAACCCCGGTAACATAAAGGCTGAGGAATTTATAGATACGCTTCAGCTTGAGCCTGCGGAATATGAGCTGATCAGGTTTCCGGAGAGAGGTACCTGCCTCTATCGCTGTGGCAATGAGAGGTATCTCCTTATGGTCAAGGCACCAAAATATAAGGCGGTTCTCTTCGGCTCGGCTGGAGGAAGATAAGGCTTGATTCCAGAAAGAAGGTGTGGTATAATGTGGGATAAGAATTGAGAGGTGAGAACGATGAGATATTCGCTTATGCATAAAAATATTATAGTCGCTGATATTGAGATCGACGATGCTATTTGTATGATCACTCAGGTAAACAGCGTCTACGCAAAGGAGCATATGCCGTTTGGTGTTGTTCGTAATGAGTATGGCAGAGAAACGATAGACAGGTATGCTCTGAACCAGTGGTGGGCAAACCGCTGTATTCCTTCAAAGCGTATGGGACTATCAGATGCAGCCTATATTCTCAGATCATCTCCACAACAGCTTGTGACTGAGAGTTGGGGCTTGAGTCTGTCAGATCATTACTGGCTGAGGCCTTGTGATAACGAGCTCAGTAATACCGCTCTCTATGAAAATGTTAACTTCTTCGATAATGATTTCTCTGAGGACGTGGGAGATATACTGCTCGGGCTAAAAGATAGTGATGATGATATAAACTACTGGTCTCCTGATAATACTACAAACGGTAATCTTAAAAAGCGCTGGAGGATCATAGACGGTAAACGATGTCTTTTCAAGTCGGGCTCTTATCCGTTTCAACAGCAGCCGTTTAATGAAGTCATCGCCTCAAGGATAATGGATAGGCTCGGAATAGATCATGTTCCGTATACCGTAACGTGGATAAATGATGAGCCGTACAGCGTGTGCGAGGATTTTGTAACGAAGGATACTGAGCTAATAACAGCATGGCAGATAATGCAGCTCAGAACAAAAGCAAACCACGAAAACGAATATTTGCATTTTGTGAATATATGCAGAGAGCTTGGTATAGACATAGTTCCTGCTCTTGACAGAATGATAGTTCTCGACTATATCATAGCAAACGAGGACAGGCACTTCAACAACTTCGGATTTCTGCGTGATGCCAATACACTTGAATGGCTGGGAGCAGCTCCGATATTCGACAGCGGAACCTCGCTATGGTATAACAAGCTGACAGCAAGAATACCAGCAAGTGGTATCATCTGCAAACCATTCAAAAAGACACACGGCGAGCAGTTAAAACTTGTCTCCTACCTTGAATGGTTCGATGCTTCAAAGCTCGACGGCATCGAAGATGAGATACTTGAAGTGTTCAGTGATGACAAGGCGTCTGAGTATATTGACTCTGAACGTGCTAAGGCTATAGCTGCCGAAGTCAGAAACAGGATAGAAACTGTTGAAAGTATGGCGATGAGCCATACACAAAGCTATGACATCTCCTCCACCGAGGGCGATGTCGTAGAAGATGTAGCTGAGAGCTACGGAATGAAAATGGAATAAGCAATGCGGAGACTGCGAAAGCGGTCTCCTTTTTTGCAGAAGGGAGAAATATGAAACCAAGAAACTGGCTTGACCTTGCCCAAAATGATATACAGTTCTGTGAAGTTATGGAACAGCAGCTCCCACAGGAATACGCAAAGGCGGGACTGTGTTTCCATACACAGCAAGCTGTTGAAAAGCTGATGAAGGGAATATTGTCAGCAAACCGAGGGACTCCACAATGCACTGATATATATAACCTGTGGGAGATGTGTGAGGACTTCACTGACGTGGAACTGCCTGCGGAGCTTGTAAATATATCGAATACACTTACTGCCTGGGGTAATACACTTGAAGTACCTGAATTCGATGTAGATACCTATTACAGAGCCAAGGAGATCATTGGAGCGCTAACTGATATCCTCAACAACGAGATAGACAGGACCGAAACAATGGTTGATAAGCTGGAGTATGTTATCAGTCAGGAGTACGCTTCGAAGCACAGGGAATGGCTGAACCTGAGTCATGAAGAACTCATAGAGAAATCCGATGAAATATCTGCTGCCCAATTCGTAAAGGATAATATCCAAGACTCATTCACTGAGGATGAAGCGGAATACCTGCTGCAGTTCAAGGAACCGCTGGAGATACTGGTCGACAGAATAACCGCCCTCAATGATCCGAATAACATAGCTGTAAAGGAGCAGTTCAGCGATATGGTATCCGAGATGTATGACAAGAAAGATGAGTATTCTGACTACGAACTCAGCGAGGGCGCAGGAATGCAGATGCAGTAAGGAGGCGGCAAATGGAAAAAGTGTTGATATTGCTGGCGAAGATACTTGCCGATAAAAAGACCAGAGATAAGGTGTTGATATTTATTGGCAGTATCGTTGTAGGCTTTCTGCTCCTGCTTGCGGCTCCTATCATTGCTATTTACACCTTGGGTAATGTAGAAATAGAACCGCCTGAGATAGACCGAAACACCTTTAATGAAAGTGCTTTCATAGAGCAGTTATCTCCAGAGCAGCAGGAGCGGATGTCTGAGATACAGTCCGCAGGTGATGCGATAGAAGCAGAGCTGACAGCACTTGGCATAGCAAATCAGACCATAAAGGCACAGCTCATATATATGTCATACTTTGATGAGGTAGAAGGTTTCAATGCGAACTTCTACGCTCATGTTTTTTATTCCGCCCCCAATGACGAGATACTCATTGACAGCATCAATCAGAATTACGGACTGAGCATTGACTACAATGAGTTCATGAGGACCTATACTTTTGTGATGAATGCAACTATTGATCCTCATCTGTTCACAGACATTGCAACAAAAAATGCGGTAGACCTTGCAGCTTGGGCAGAGAATGCATATATGTCGGAATGGCAGTATGCTGACAATTGCTTCGGTGAACGGACCGGAGAAAACAGACTTCGCTGTGCTGATAATGTCGGTCTCATAATGGGCTACGTCAGGTATGATGCGGAGAATAAGGTATTCACTTCGGATACGGTAGACCTCTACTATACCGAGCAAGGCAGCCTCGATACGATGCCTGATGTGAAAGGAGTGGGAGTCTTTAACGGCAGTGAGTTCGGTGTATATGTGGGCGGCGGTGAGGTTGTTTTCTCCTCTGCTATGGGCGGCGTTCAGCAGCAGAGCCTCACAGAGGGAGGCTGGACTTCATGGTGTACCTTCGATGCGGTGACATATCCGCAGGAAGTACAGGACAGGATAAATGAGCTTCAGGAGCCGACAACAGAAGCGACTACTGAAACAACTACAGGAGGTTGAAAAATATGAAGATAACAATTACAGCGGCAGACAAGAGTGAAGAAAAGCTCTTCTATGCCTGTGACGAAGAAAACATACTTGCGGCTAAGATCGGTCATATGCGGTTCGACTTTGGAAGTGGAAGACAGTTCTATGGCTCATGGTTCGGAACTACAAGCGAGCTGAATGATGACGAGTTCAAGGGCGAGTTCAATGAGATAACGAAGGAGCTCCGACAAGGACTGCTCAAGGACAGGACAGAAATGGGTAAATTTATCCGAGAGAATCCGTCCTTGGATCTCGGCAGTCGCGGCAACGGTTACAAGATCCAGACGGACGAGCATACCTACTACCTGCGGTGTAAGCCGCAGCCTGGAGACTACGACTGTTACTGCTTCTGCTATGAGCGTGAGCCACTGGAACAGGCAATGACAGAAGATATGGCAGAGGAAGAAAAAATAGGAATGGAGATGAACTGAATGACGATAAGACTTAGATACGGAGATAAGGAAATGAGCTGGGGAATGCCTGTCTCGGCTATAAACCTACAGGATATACTCGACAGAATGAATGTCCAGAGTGGCAGAGAAATAGAGTTCATGTTCTCAAAATACGATATGGTCGACCTTCCTGCTGACGTACTTGACAGGTGGCATAGGGCCAATATTTACAAGCTGAACATATTCGCAGAACGTTTTCAGCGGCTCGAGGATCATCAGAAAGCAGGCTTCAAAAGTGTGCTCATGAGAAATCCTGACAGCAGTATTGATGATATGATAGCGATGACCTATGGCATCGACTGTGTCCCTGTGTATCCGGCGAAGAACTATGCCGAGCTTGGTGAGATAGCTGTTGACAACGAAATGCTGCCTGAACTTGAAGAGTGTTCTGATGAGCTGATAGGACTTCTGGACTATGAAAAAGTCGGAAAGCTCCTTGTTGAAAGGGACAACGGTGTGCTGATGGACGGCTATTATTGCTTGCCGGACAGCTACGAGGAACCTGATATTCATATCACCATTGAGGTACCAGACAAGAGATTTTTCAGAGTGTTGGTATCGCCAACGGCAACTACTACTGACCAGGCACAGTGGTTCAACCTTCCCGAGGATATATGTCGGCTTAGAGAATACTCAGCAGAGTGGAGATCAACTCCCGAGCAGATGTACATCACGGAAGTTGAGTCCGCTCTGCCGAACATCACCGATGCAGCCTACTACGAAGCATACTGGGTCGAGGATATGATTGCACTCTCCGAGCAGATGACTTGCATGAACAAGGCACAGGTAGTGAAGCTGAAAGCTGTTATGAAGTCTGAAAATATCCAGACCTTCTCAGGGGCAAGAGAAGCTATCGACTGCCTGAACGAATACGACTTCGATCCGATGGTTCAGGACGAGAGTCAGTACGGAAAGGTGTATGCCTGCCGAGTCTTCCCGACGAACTTCGACTGGAGCGTTCTGGAGCACTGTGACATGGACGACTTCGGAAAGCAGGTGCTCAGTCGTAAGCATGGAGAGCTTACTGAGTACGGTGTACTCTCAGGCAAAGGTCAGAAGCTCTATACTACGCTGACTGCTGAACCTGAGACAATGGAAGAAGCTGAGAAGTTAACCGAGGACGAGTCTGAAACAGAAGACGAGTCTGAGGAAATGAGTATGGGAGGTATGACATGAAAAGATCAATAACAGTACAGATACCCGAAGAAAAGCTGTCTGCGATAGAGATGTATCTCGAGCAGAAGGACACGACACTTGCGGCGGAGCTCGACAAGCAGGTCGAGCAGATATATACCAAGGTCGTGCCTCAGAATGTCAGAGAGTACATCGAACTGACAGCAAAGCAGCAGATACGCAGACCTCGCAAGTCTATAATAACCGGACCAAAGCCCGAAGAGTAACTCGTCCCGTGTCGCACGAGAATGCGCTGTGTGCGATTTTGTGCGGCACTGTCGGGAAAGGATACCACCTCGGGAGTGCCTAGCCGTTTTCGGGCGGTTTTGGCGGCGGTCCGAAATAGCGGTTTCGGAGAGCTTCCGAGGGTGGTTTCTGGTTTGCAGGTAAAAGGCTGGCGTCAAACCGCCAGCCATTCCACAGCGGACCGGCAAAGCCGACCGCATTTTCGAGCTTTTCAGAATTTAACGATTGGAGTCAAAATGAAAGTTGGTGAAAAATCTTGGAGTCAAATAATACAAAAGGCAAGAAAAACAGCAGTGATTCGGAGAATTTTGATGGAGTCACCGCCTCTAAAATTAAGTTTCCGCTGTACATCTATCCGGAGACAATGAAAACAGTCAATAGTCTGTACAAGGCTGACTGCTGTCCTACAAAAACTGAATTCATGGAAAAAGCGATTCGTTTTTACTGTGCTCACCTTATGCAGAATAAGCCTGAACTCATTGAATATCTTGCACCGCAGGTAGGTACGATAGTTGACGGAATTATAAAAGGAACAGAGCAGCGATTATCCCGTGCCATATTCAAGTTAGCTGTAGAGGTAGGGGTACAGACACATATGCTTGCTGCTATCAATGATATTGATGACACAACTCTTTTCAAACTTCGTGATATGGTCACGGACGAGGTCAGACGCATAAACGGTATAATTAACTTTGAAAGTGCTGTGAGATATCAGCGGAGTGAGGAATAAATAAAAGCGCTGTATTATACAGCGCTATACATATAACTTGGAGGTGAGAGTATGGCTCAATTAATTGTTTCAAGCCGCTATCTAAAAAGCGGCAAGCGGGGTAAAACAAAGCGCAGGAATTTTACAAAGTACATTGCTACCCGTGAGTCAGTGGAAAAGTGTCCGCAGAATACAGGTAAAACAACTGCAAATCAAAAGCAGCTCATAGCTGAACTGATTAAAGAGTTCCCAATGGCGAAGCAGTACCTTGAATATACAGATTACACTAAGAATCCTTCATCAGAAAACGCTTCGGAACTCATTTCAACTATCATAGAACGTCATGCTGATATTATCGGTAACAGAAGGAACTTCGTAGGATACATGGCAAATAGACCAGGAGCAGAAAGACGCGGCGAACATGGATTATTCAATGGCAGTGATGAGCCTATTGACCTGAATGCGGTTGCAAATGAAGTCGCAGAGCATCCCGGATATGTATGGACTCATGTAGTCTCACTCCGTCGTGAGGACGCAGTGCGGCTTGGCTATACAAATTCTGATATGTGGCGTGAGCTTGTGAAGCGTCACATTGACGATATATCAAAGGCACAGAATATTCCGCTTGCCAATATGAAGTGGTATGCAGCTTTTCATGATACGACACATCATCCGCATATACATCTCATTGTGTATTCATCAGATCCAAGACAAGGATACCTTACAAAAGAAGGTATGGCTGCAATACGTTCAGCTTTTGCAAACGATATTTTCCATGAAGACATGAAAAGTATTTATCAGGAGCAAACTCTTACCCGTGATGAACTGAAAGCACTGTCCGAAGATCAGATGAGTGAAATATTATCTCAGATCGGAAGCGGAGTTGTTGATGAAAGGCTTGTTACAAAGGTCAGGGAATTAAATGCTCAACTGCAAAGCATCGGTGAAAAGAAGATGTATGGATATCTTCCTAAAGAGATCAAGCAGACAGTAGATGATATATTTTTTCTGTTATCACAGAATGAAGATATTCAAAAGCTGTATGATAAGTGGTGCGAATTTGAAAAGGCTAAGTATAGAATGTACACGCAAAAAGACAAGGAACTTCCAACGCTTGCTGAGAACAAGGAGTTCCGCTCGGTAAAAAATATGATCATAAGAAAAGTCGTAAATATGATTGAGATTCCTGACAGCGAGCTTGAAGATATTCACGATGATATTGAGGAAGATACTGATGTACCTTTCGCTGATGACTATGAGTATGTTGATACTGAAGAAAGCGGCAGCAATTATTATTTCAAATGGTCAGATGAATACAAGTCAGCATCGAGGATACTCAAATCACAAAACTTGACAGATGATGAAAAAGCTGAGGCACTCGCAGTTATGAAGTCGGAGGCTGATAAAGGAAATGTACTTGCTATTTATGACATGGGTAGGTACAGTACCGATGATGAAACAGCTAAGCGGTATTTAGCAAAGGCACTTGCAGGTTTTATCGATATAGAGCCTAAAGCAAAGAAAATGAGTTCGTACTTTCAATATCGTATCGGCAAGATGTACTTGAACGGATGCGGTACTGAGAAAGTACCTGACATAGCTTTCAAGTGGCTGGAAAAGTCTGCTGTGGCTGATAACAAATATGCACAATATATGCTGGGAAAGATGTATTTTAACGGTGAATACATTCCTGCTGATTATGACAAAGCTGAAAAATATCTGTCGGCAGCAGCATCGGCTAATAACCGTCATGCGATATATCAGCTTGCAAAATTATATCTTACACAAAAAAAATATGACGTTATCAAAGCAGTCAAGCTGTTTGAATCTATTGCTGATGATAATTCGTGGGCTTCATATTGGCTTGGAAGGATATACCTTTTCGGAAAAGATGGAATCGCTTCCGACAGGGAAAAGGCTTTGGAATGGCTTACGAAGTCTGCTTCCGAAGGAAACGAGTACGCAGAAAAGCTGATTAATTATGATAACGGTCACAACTATATGATATCAAATACCATTGTCAGTTTACTTGTTGACTTCGGGCGGATAATAGAAGAAGACAATGCTCGAAGCCGTAGAAGAATATCACATAAAGTCGATAAGAAGCTCCAGAGGGTGATACAAAGGAAGAAACAAGAGCTTGGTATAAAGTCTGGTGGTATAGAAATGTATTGATATATATGCATATATTTTTTAGATTAGTTCAGATTAAGTTTAAATATGGTCAGATTAGTTGTGTAAATAAGAAAAAGGGCGTATCAACGTAATATTGGTGCGCCCTTTCGTCAATTCTGCTCATTAAAACATGGGGTTATGGCAGATTTGAACGGTGAATTTATTATTATTATAATCATATTGTATCGAAATGTAAATACCTTTTCACAAATTTTTATGAAAAATTAATTTTTCTGTAGGTATCACTGACGGTTTATCTGCGGAAAATCACAATTAAACCGTCAGATATATAGTCAGAATGGAGAGATATCTATGGCAAAAAGAGGAAGTAACATTTATAAAAGAAAAGATGGTCGCTTTGAAGGCAGAGTCCATGTCGGGTATAAGCCTGACGGCTCAAAAAAGTATAAGTCTGTATATGGCAGAACCTTATCCGGGGTTAAGGATAAGATGGCACAGCTTTATTCTGTAAGAACAGAAAAAGCAGTATCAACAATAAAGCTGACCGTCCGTGAAGCAGCCGAAGAATGGCTCAGCGCAGCTCGTTTGCGTGTAAAGGAATCAAGCTATGCTAATTATGAGAATATATTGAATAAGCATATTCTGCCTGTTCTTGGCGGAGAACACATCTCGGCTCTTACCGCTAGTAGAATAAATGAATTTATCCATTTTAAGCTGACAAGCGGAAGGTTAAACGGTAAAGGCGGATTATCAGCAAAATCTGTTCGTGATATATTGACCATTTATCGCAGTATTGAGCGTTATGCATATCGTGAATACGGAATTCGCGAAAGCAACTTTACAATGCCTAAAACAGAACAGCGTTTCATTGATGTATTAGATCCCATTGAACGCAAAAAATTAGAAACTTATCTTATTAATAATATGTGCCTCACAAATCTTGCAATACTATTATGCCTGTTTACAGGACTTCGAATAGGAGAATTATGTGGATTAAGGTGGGAGGATATTGATTTTTCTGCTTGTACTTTATCTGTAAAAAGAACAGTTCAGCGTATAACGAAAAATGGCAGATCACAGGTGATTATTGGCTCGCCTAAAAGCCGTACATCTGTAAGAGTTGTACCAATCCCCTCATTTTTAATGACTCTTTTAAATGAATATAAAAGCTTTGGAGGGTTTTATATAATAACAAATTCTTCCAAACCTACTGAGCCTCGGACTATGCAGAACAGATTTAAAACAATATTGAAATCATGCGGTATCCGTAATGTGAACTTTCACATCCTAAGACACACATACGCGACGGTTTGTATAGAAAAAGGATTTGATCCCAAAGCACTCAGTGAACTGCTTGGACATGCTGATGCTGCAATTACGCTCAATAGATATGTTCATTCTTCAATGGAGATAAAGAAAAAATATGTAAGTCGTCTTTGTTTGTCTGCTTAAGCTTACAGCCGTCAATTTGTCGTAGCATATTTGCTGATACAAGCCTATATATTGGGGAAAACCAGCACAAAATAGATTGATGAGCAGAATTGACGAAACTAAAACAACTACCTTTTAGCATTATTATGTCCATATTTCGACAAAAAATGTGTTACTAAATTTGGAATAAATAGTTGCTTTTTATTCTTATTTGTGGTAAAATATTGTCAAATGATTATAAAAAGGAAGTGTGGAAATGCTAAGAGTTGCTATAGTAGATGATGAAGTTGATTTTATTAAAACAATAGAATCATTATTGAGATCTATCATAAATCCCTATGGGATGAATTACTCAATTGATAAATTCATTGATGGAAAAGAGCTTTTAAATAGTAATACTCGGTATGATCTTCTTTTGCTAGATATTGAAATGCCTACGATAGATGGCTTTAATCTTGTAGAAGAGATTAAAAATACCGCTATCGTAGCAGATTTTCAAGCTATTATCTATATTTCTAATTATGATAACTTCATACAAGAGTCTATTAAGCATGCTCCTTTTAGATTTGTTAGAAAAAGTAATCTTGAGGATGAGTTTGAAGAGGCTGTAAATGCTTTTTTAAAGCAGTATTTAAAAAATGATGACTTTTTTACTTTTACTGATAGAGATACTAAAGAGGATATAACACTTAAACTGTTTGATATTGTTTTGTTTGAAGCTCAGGGACATGATATCAGACTCGTTATTGGAAACAACAAGGATTATACAATAAAAAGAAATGCTGATATTACATTGGAAGCATTAGAAAAGAAATACTCTTCAAAGGGCTTTATTAGATCTCATAAGACGTATTTGGTGAATTATAGGCATATTTATAGAATTAGCGACAGCAAAATTCTTTTTACCAATGGTGGTGCTGCTTTGATATCACGAAAAAATATTAAGGAGTTTAAGTTAAAATATCAATCATTTGTTATGAAGGAGTAAATATGAGGGAAATACTTATTGACAGCATATTTTGTGTTTTAGACACGATAATAATTACTTATTTTTTTGAGTCATTATTCAAACGACGTGGGTTAAGTTCTATAGCTTCATTAGTACCTGTTTTTATAATATTACTTTTGGCTGATATTGGGATAACTTTTTTGAATAGTCCAATATTAATTCAATTGGCGGTTTTCATTGTTTTATGTATTTTGGTATTGGTTGTGTTTTATAACGGAGACATTCTAAAGAAGTTATATGCGGTAATATTTGCAATACTATTAACTATAATTCCCAGCCTTTTAATAGTATATTTAGTGTCATGGGTATCAAATGTGAATTATGCAACTCTTATAAGTAAAAATGATTCACTTAAAATTATAACTAATTTCTTAAGCAAGTTTTGTCAATTCATAACTATAAAGATAGTATTGATTAATTTGAAAAAAGAGAAAAGCAATAATTCAAAGCGCCAAATATTATTGTATGTGGCAATTATGTTCGTTTCTATTCTTGCCATAATATATACAAGGAATTCACTGCAGCAGGGAGCTATCAATACAAATTTTTGCGTATATGTAACATTAGCGATTATTGTTGTAGATGTAGTATTGTGTTCATTTATATATTTCTATTCAGAGCTGAACCGTAAAAAAATGGATATTAAAATGCAGGAATTAACCATACAACAGCAACAAAAGGATATTGATAACATAATAAAAGATTATAACGATACACTTAAGATAAGACATGATTTGAAAAAATATTTAAATATTGCGCTTGAAATGATGCAGGAAAAAGAGTATGATAAACTTGAAGAGTATATAAAATCATTTCAAGATAATAAGGTTAGTGGAACAAGAATTTATGTTAATACACAAAATAAGATGTTTAATGCTATTATAAATCAAAAGATGAACGAGGCAGAGAAACTAAATATAAAGGTCGAATGTAATATATGTGATGATTTGTCCGACTTTAAAGGAATGGAAGATATAGAGTTATGTTTGATATTTCTGAATTTGCTTGATAATGCCATTGAAGCAGAAAAGAAAGTTGAAAGTCCGATTATTAGATTCCATGTTTTTAAAAAAGCAGCATATGCGTGCTTTAAAGTAGAAAATATAGTCGATCAAGATATTTTTGCTGTAAATCCTAAACTTAACACGACAAAAAGCGACAAAAAAATGCATGGTATTGGACTTAAATCAGTTAGAGAAATAATAGATCAACATGATGGTATTTTTAATGTAACTCAGGATGGAAAGTGGTTCATTGCTGAGATAATGTTGCTTAAATCTGCCTTTTAGGACAGGATAAAGGCGTTTCAAGACATAGGTATTGATTTCAATTTTATAATCAGCTATACTTTGACTCAAGAGGTGATGAAATGATTCATCGATTGAGTTTAGAGATAGCTGATTATTTGTTTTATAAGAAAATAATTACTATTGAAAAATATGAAGTGTATAGTTATGGATTGGAAATGCTTATATCAGCAGTGATTGGTGCAGTATTAATTCTTGTATGCGGAATATTAACTAATTCTTTCGTTCGTTCCATCATATTTTACATACTATTTGTAGTTATTAGAATGTATACAGGTGGTTATCATGCTGATTCTCATTTAGCATGTAAGGCAACATTACTATACTCTTTTATATTAACTAACATTGCATATTTAATGTTACGTGGCAGATGTGATTTTATGTTTTTTATATCAATAAGTATTTTGAATCTCATAATTGTTTTTTTTCTTTCTCCAGTGGAGTGCGTAAAGAAACCTTTATCTGATTACGTTCGGAAAAGAAATAAAGCGATAAGTGTTTGTTTGTATTTATTAGTTTTTATGTTGTCATTTATATTGTTTTATATGTCATACAAAGAGGCAGCGTTGTTTCCAACGCTTGTTGTAAGTAACATCTCTTTGCTCATGTATATAGGAAATATTAAAGAAAGGAGGCGTTCAAATGAAAGCTAACAAATTATTAAAAAAAGTTGCTGATCTTGCAGAGGCTACAGCTATTAAGGCTAACGGTATGACATCATGGTGGGACACATATCAGCCGGTTGAGCCTAAGATAGTAAGGCAGATGGTAGAAGAGCAGAAAAAGCAGAAATAACCAGTTGTTTTTCAAGTGGAAGATAGAATTTTTGCTTTAATGTTGATTTTCAAAAAGCTGTTACAAAAATTATTTGTAACAGCTTTTTGAAGGATATAATGCTAATAGCTATATTATGTAAAATAGATGAAAAAGCTTAATTAAATATAGTTTACCTTTTCCTTTTAGGATATCCATTCATAGCTTTAACAGTTGCTTTAATGATTTCCAGATCACGTTCATTGCAATTGTAGAGCATACGGACAATATCTTCTATCTCAGATTCTTTAGCCGGTTTTTCGGGGTAGAAGATTGAGTCCGCAGAAATGTTCAAACATCTGATCAGCTTATATAATACTTCAAAACTTGGGGTTTTTCCTTCGTTTTCGATACGATACAAATATCTCTCGGATACACCAATTTTTTCAGCAAGGGCTTCAATCGTAAGAATTGATCGCTTCCTTGCTTTTTTTATTCGCTGACCAAATCTTTTATTGGGACGTTGCATTTTAGTTCACCTCCTATAAGAATTATTATACAGAGATAGATAACTAATTTTAATGGCACAGTAGTTCATCTTAACTGAACTGATAGTTCAAATTCAGAATATACCCGTCAAAAAAAACCGATTTTTCTGACGGGATTTAGGTATTGAAAAAACTCCTCCAGTCTTTTTGCGGTTGACTGGAGGAGTTTTTTTGCTTTTATTAAGCAGGGAAATCGAAGATTACTATGATTATAAATGTCTAAAAAAGAAGATATTATCCTTTCTTATCTTTGTTTGCTCCTGTACTGAACTGACGGTACATATAAATTACGAAATAGCACTTATCACTTGCATTATTGCATTTGGTAGGTGCATTTTTTATATATTCAAGCATATTTCACCTACAGCACGTTATCCACCATAGTTGTTAATTTTAAAATATCAAAAATAATGTGGCAGCTAGGAGGATAAAAGTGGAGATCTATTATTATAAAACTCTATGTAAAACAGATCCCCAAATAAAAACTTCAAAATTATATCTTTTAAAACAAAATAACTATCGTAGTGATAATTCCATTTTTCACATTATCCTTTGGCAAAAGGATAATGTATGTTATTAGAGCTATTAATATATAGTTGGCTGTGTTTGGCAGCTAAGTACCCATAATTCTCCGTTTTGATTTGGTAATAAGGAATCAAAACGGAGGTAAAAACATGGGATATAAACATGGACTTGAAAAGAAAAAGTTTGATGCTGAATGGAATAAAAATGAAAGGCTCTACCATGAACTTGGCATGTCTAATGAGCAGATAGCATCAATTAAGGAATTTGATTATGATACTTTTTGCTCAGATAGGGCTTATCTTGAAAAGAAAATAGATCTGACCGATGTGGAGGATAAGCTTCAGAGTAATGAATTCAGTATCGACGAGTACAATATAGAAGAAAACTGGCATGAGTATATAAGTGATAGCGAAAAACGAAAAAAGCTATCTGCATTACGTCCGATAGAACGTAGGGCTTATTACTTAAATACAGTAATGAAAATGGCACATAGAGATATTTCGTTAATATTACTGACACCAAGACGAAGTATTAGTCGTTGGATTGTTAAAATCGCTGAAATTTTAAAATAGTGGCCCAAAACAGCCATTCTCAACGGCTACTTAGTGAAGGGCAAAATAAGCACTTCACGGAACTTGAAAATTTAATACCAACACATAAGTGTGCAGCGAGATCGGTGTAGGCAATAAACCTGCGAGCCTTGAACATCCATACGCCACGACCTTAGAAATGAGCGAGCGATAAATATGAGTATGACAGTAGGAGTATAGCCACTCCTATAATGGCGATGACAGCCGACTTGCGTGCCCGTCCGTATCAACGGCTCTGACTCCGTAAGGGCAGAGAGACAAGTTTCTGCGTGAACAGTGAGGACTCTGTTTGGCTTATGGGTTCCCAACCTGGAAGGGTGTCAGCAATGATATGAGAATATTCTAGGCCTTTGATGTAAGGAAAATGCCGTTGCACAACGTAACGGTAAAGTACCCCTGCTGGGGTACATCTGTGAGTGTAACGATACTTACAGATAACAATTTATATGGGCTGCTTTGATAGCAGCCCATATACATAAAGGAGAATACTATGACGCTTAAACCAAAACGAGGAGATATGTATGTTGCGGATCTTGGTCAAGGTATAGGTTCGGAACAGTCTAATGAACGTCCTGTGATAATAGTACAAAACAATAAAGGTAATTCATATGCGGATACGACTATTATTGTACCAATAACATCAAAGATGAAAGCTGATATTCCCAACCATGTGATAATACATTATGGAACGCTAAAAAAATATAGAGGTTGCGTACTTACTGAGCAAATAAGAACTATTTCGGTATTGAGATTGAAGAAATATATAGGTACGTTGAAGGAGAAGGATATTCGTAGAATAGATAGGGCATTGAGAATTAGCCTTGCCTTGCATGATAGGAGGTGAAAAATGAAAATAAAAGAATTACCGCTCAGTAATGCTGTGGAAAGATTCTTTATTGAAGCTGAAAATAACGGTCTTGAACGCCGGGAAGGGCAGATTGAAATGGCAAATGAAATTGCTCAGGCAATCGTTGATGATAATTCATTGATAGTTGAAGCGGAGGTCGGCATAGGTAAGTCAATAGCTTATCTAGTTCCGATTGTGATGCAATTCTTTCGAGAACGCCGGCAGATTATAATTGCAACATCTTCTATTGCTTTACAAGAACAGCTTGAACGGGATCTCAAATCCGTACTTGATATGATAGGTGTTAAGACAAATATTGATGTCGCAAAAGGAATGAAAAACTATGTGTGTTTGAGACGCTTTCGTAGTTTCTTAAGGAAAAACGGAAAATATGTGGAAATGTATGAAAAAGCTAGGGATGGATTGCAAAACAAATCGGAAATAACTGTTCATGAAAATGTATGGAAAAGTATTTGTATAAGAGCATTTGGCGAAAAATGTAAAGGATGTACGTTCAGAAATATATGTGAATACTTTAAGATGCGAGTACGCTTACGAAACACTGATGAGATAGTTATCTGTAATCAGAATATGCTAGTGACACATTTTATTAACCAAAGAGAAAATAAAGGAATTTTCAAACACGATCTCAGCACAGTAGTTGTTGATGAAGCACATAATCTTGAAAACAGGTTCAGAGATGCTTTTACTACATCTTTTAGTTTTCATAAAATATGTACGGAGATAATGAAAGCGACTGCTAATAGCAAGGAAGAACTTTCTGGAGCAAGTATTGAACTGATAGAACTGCTTGATAGATTATTTAAGTATCTTAAACATGATGTCTTTCAGCAGCGTAAATGTTCACATGACAATATAAAGAATTATTATTTTCGTGGAAACAAGGAAATGCGATTGCTTATACTCAAGATACGCTTATACATGGCAGATATTGAGATGTACACCAAACACAAGCTCCGTAGTCTGCAGATGTTTCGTGATGCTTGCAAAAAGAGTCATCTTGTATGGCTTACAGCTGAAAATGGCATTCGTATAAACGTCAGCAAGAAGGATATATGCAAGGAGATAGGAGATGTGTTATTCGTAAAAGGCAGAAGGACCATACTGACATCGGCTACCATAACATCAGGAAATGGAGGTGAGGCTAAAGAAGAATACAGGTATTTTATGAGCAATCTTGGTTGTCCTGATTATGTAAAGTTGTCCGAACCCAAGAAGTCTCCGTTTGATTATGATGATCATTCTATGTTATATATATCGAATAGTCTTCCTTGTCCGAGAAAGTTTAACCGTGATAAATATCGTAAAGCAGCTATACCGGAAATAGTTAAGCTGCTTAAGATAACTCACGGCAAGACATTGATTCTTTTCACCGCAAAAGACGATATGAATTATGTATACAGGGAACTGTCGCGAATGGACCTTCCATATAAGATAATGATACAGGTGAATGAATCATCTCAGAAAAAGAGAATAGAAAACTTCAGAAATGACGTGAATTCCGTTATACTAGGTACGGGAGCGTATTGGGAAGGAATTAATGTTGAGGGTGAGAGTCTCTCGCAGGTTATTATATTCAAGCTTCCTTTTCCGTTTCCTGAACCTGTAATAGAATATAAGATGTCAAAGGCTGAGTTCCCTCTTTTGGAAGTTGCTGTGCCTGAGATGATAATAAAGCTTAAACAAGGGGCTGGCAGACTTATACGAAGCAACTATGATAAAGGTATAGTATCAATACTCGATCCACGAGTGAACATGAAATTGAAGTCAGCATATAGAGAAGCAACATTAGCAGCTTTACCTATGAAGAATGTGACCGAGGATATTTCGGAACTCAATAAACGCTGGGAAATTATGAAGGAGAAGGATAAAAATGAATGATAGTAAAAACAGAGCAGCTGATTATATGCTTGCGGTAATGGATCAACTTCTGGGAACAGTTGCGATTGAAAAAGAGGTCTCCCAAAAGGAAAGGCTAAGAATATGTGAGATGAAAGAGGTGACTGTTACTGAAAGACATATTATAATTCATGAATGGGAGGTGAACGCATGATACAGTTTATTGCAGGTGCGATGTTTGGTGGAACTGTTGGAGTTATTGTTATGTGCTTTTGCATAGCGGCGGGAAAAGCTGATGAATGGGATATGTAACAATAGTATATAGAAAGGTAGTATTTATGGTTATAAAAGAGAATTTTAATGGCTGTGAAGTGAGAATATTCTTTAAACCGCAAGCAGAAGACATAAAAGATAAAGTATTATGGCTGATCCTTGAATGCTTTAAAAGCAGATTGAAAAATGAAATGAATAGTGATTAGAGTAACAGTCAACAGCATAGTAAGTAAGTCAGTTTTATACAAAATGTACCTGAATAATTCGTTGGCATTGGTGATACCAATTTGAGCTGAAGTATGGTATTGTTGTAGGTGAAAAAAGTGGCTAGGTGTTAGCCATTAAAATGAAAAGGAGCAAATAAATGAGCGAAATAGCTTATAATTTGTACAGAGTATCAACAACAAAACAGGTTGATAAAGTCAAGGATGATATCCCGATGCAGCGAGAAGCTTGTCGGGAATTTGCTAGCAGAATGGGCTGGACTGTAGGTAAGGAATTCCTTGAAAAAGGTGTATCCGGATTTAAAGTGTCAGCGACTGACAGAGATGCAATACAGGAGTTAAAGGCAGCAGCCTTACGAAATGAGTTTCAGATATTGCTTGTATTTATGTTCGATAGGATTGGCCGAATTGATGATGAAACACCATTCGTGGTAGAGTGGTTTGTAAAACACGGAATAAGAGTGTGGAGCGTTCAGGAAGGGGAGCAAAGATTTGAGAGTCATGTTGACAAACTTATGAACTACATCCGTTTCTGGCAAGCGTCTGGAGAATCAGAGAAAACTTCCATGAGAATCAAGACGAGGATGAAACAGCTGACAGCTGAAGGAAGTTATACCGGTGGTGGTGTTCCCTTTGGATATCAACTTGAAAAGAGGGGGCGCCTTAATAAAAAAGGAAAGGAAATATATGACCTTGTGATAAATCCGGTTGAAGCTGAATGGGTGGTGGAGATATTTGAGAAGACTGTAAAGGAGGGATACGGTTCTCATAGGCTTGCCACCTATTTAAATGAGAATGGAGTCAGAACTCACAGCGGTGCAAAGTTTCAATGTAATACAATAATAAGAATACTTAGAAATAAGCTGACATGTGGGTACATGGTATCAGGTGATACTATTTCCCCACATATGAAGGAATTGCAGATCATAGATGAAAAGTTATTTGAAAGAGCTCAATATATACTTGAACAAAGAGCAATAAAAAATAGTGATGAAAGGCAGATAGCGCTGTCTACAAAAAGTCAGGCGATGTTGTCTGGAGTAATGTTCTGCGCACACTGCGGCGGAAGAATGACGTCAAATATGCATACAGAGAAGTATACAATAAAAACGACTGGAGAGGTAAAAGAAAGGCATTATCTCCGATACATATGTTATCACAGAAGCAGAAAACTGTGCGACTGTGATGGACAATCTGTTTACTCCGCTGAAAAAGTTGATAAGGCTGTTATTGAAATGATGGCGTCAATCTTCTCAAATATTAGCGACGCACCTGATGAAGCGGAACTAAGGAAAGAATATAACAAGGAAATGCAAAAATGTCGTGCGAAACAAACTAAGCTCGTTACTGAACTAAAAAAATATCAAAAGCAGTATGATAAGCTTAATGAAGAAATTGCCAATACCTTGATAGGGGAGAGCTTCTATTCGCCGGAACAATTATCTTCGGCTATGACAACAGTTCAGCAGAAAATTAATGCAATAAACCTACAGATTGAGAAGATAACTAATGAAATGGGAAAAAAGAAGACAGCGATTGAAAAAGTTTGTCCGATGTATGAAGTGTTCAAGGGCTGGGCCAATGAGTTCAAACTTGCTACGATAGAGCAAAAGAAAATGATCATTTCACAGGTTATAAGTCGAATAGAGATCGGTAAAGGATACAAGATAGATGTAACGCTTAATATGGAATATAAACAGTTCTGTGAAGGGTGGAATGGATTAATTAATATGCAGATATAATTATAGCTATAATAATTCTAACAGTACATTTAGTTATATAATATAAACAAACTTAAGAAATTGTCCTGAAAGGTATAGTTGTGGGATTATCTGTCAAGTTAATTAATCTCGAGTTGTATTGTGATATTTTAGCGCAATATGATTGTTCGTTAGTCTAATTTCTGAAAGAGCGAGTTACTTTTACCAGCCCCTGTCAAGTAGACAGCGCAAAAACAAAAAATATTTCATGTAATGACTAAAAGCAGTCTGTGCAATTTGTGCAGACTGATTTGTTGTTAGCAATTGGCAAACACCTTTTGGAGTGAGGAGCGTAGCGACAAACAGAGAAAGGTGCATGCTGCGGCGCCTGACCAATTATGCAGCATGCGTTTTATGGTATTCCATCGGTGTCATACAGCTCAGCTTGATCTGGTAATGCCTTGTATTATAGTATCTGATGTATGCTTCTATCGCCGAGATCAGGTCATTCTTATCTGTAAACTTGCGGAGATAGTACATCTCGGATTTTAGGATTCTCCACTAGCCCTCTATCGGACCGTTGGAGATGCACTGGCAAAACAGTGGGAACTCCTCGGGGAAGATCTTGAAAATCTTATGGGTGATGTTTTATTAATTGATTGAGTATATAAACAATGGCACAAACGATTTAATAATTATGTCCTGAAATGCTTTTAGTTTGTCCTATAAAGCATAATGAATGTGTTGATTCATTCTTATAATTGTGATATTATATAAATAGATAATTTGCATAACTTGAAATATTATCCAATATTACATGACATACTTGCTGAGCTTTATTATATTTTTAACTGGCATCTATTTTAGGTTATGACATTAGAAATAATATTTTTTGAACACCTATGTACTAATGTTGGTATGATGGTGACAAAATGTGTATGGGGGTATGAAATCTATGAAAAATAGAAATAATTGGAATTTAAAAGCTTTGCTATTTGGAGTTGGACTCTTATTAGTAAATTCTATTTTGGATTTAGGTGTTTTACCATATATTAATGACTTAATATCTCAAAATGGAATGTATAATGTTGCGAAATGGGGACTTAGTATACTATCTAGTGTGCTGTTAGCAGTTGGATTAGCATTAATTATTAGTGTTATTACAAATAGGATTGAAAAAAATAGTGCGGATTATAGTTGCGTTTCGAAAAATGAAGCTATAAATATCATTGACAGCATTATGTCGAATAGTAAAAATAAGGATTTTAATGAGTATAAATCTGAACAAGTCAGGAAAATCATGGAAACTCAAAATAATATAAGAACAAATACAACATATAATATTCAAATCTACGTTAAAGATGGAAAGGTGTATGCAAAAACTACACAAAGTTTTATAGAGTGGAAAACGTCTGACAATTTTGGAAGGATTTCCAATTTTTCTAATAGTGAAAATATGATAATTGAATCTGTAAAGATTTCAGATCCCAATAATTCTTATATAAATGAAAAATTTGTTTATAAAGATATAAAAAAAGAGAATTCAACAGTTTTTGGTGAGGATTTGAAATTTGAACGATTTGTAGAAATACCTGATAAATTTAAAAATAATGATTCTTTGTTGATTGAAAAGGTGTTTACAATTATCGGTGAAGATCATTGGCTTAACTACGCATTAATGTTTATGCGTCCTTCGTTAGGCGTGAATTTTAGGCTTACAACTGCAGATGGATTAATAATAAAGGAAGTAACGATATTTGGGGATGATAAACTTTATACCAAAGATCAAAAAGAGGATACATTAAGTATAAATTCAACGAAATGGATTTCAAATAACAATGGCTTTTCTATTATTATTGCAAAGAAAGGTTAGTTGATTATATTGTATATTAGAATGCTGTTTGGGGGAAGCAAAATGATTTATAATGTTAAAATATCTATTTCTGATTATTTGATGAATCTTTATCAGAGATTCAGAGAAATGTGTGAGAATAAACATGATTTATGTGATTTGCAAAATGTGAGTTTCGAAGGTGGTAGTTTACCTGATTATTCACAAGAAATCATTTCTCTTCTATATTGCTTGAGATATCATTATGGTTATGCGTTTGAATATGAAGAGATTTATAAGGTTATTATAGATGAATTTAAAAGCACGGATACAATTTCTGTGCTATCAATAGGTTGTGGTAATGGAATTGATTTATGGTCATTATTTCATGCTGCACAGCATAAGAAGATTGATAAAATTGTATATACAGGTATTGATTGCATTGACTGGTTTGATAAATTTGATATTGAGTTCCCTCATTCAGCCGAATATTATAATTGCAATCTATCTGATGCTGGCGACATTATTGATTCTATTGATGATTTGGATGTGCTTATTTTCCCTAAATCAATTAGTGAGATGAAAATAGCTGATTTAAAACTGCTCGAGGATAGAATTGAGAAGAATACTAATAATCTGATAATTTTGTCTACATTTAGGAAAAATGATTATAATAGAAATGAAGATATATCAAAATTTCAAAACTTTTGTTCATTATTTAAGCAAGATGGCTTTGAAGTTACAAAAGGAGATCTTGACAAATATTGGATATGGGAAAAAGATGTAGGAATAAGAGCTGAAAGATATGACTATGTATATCCTCAAGAAGCTTTGGAGTATTTATCAGATTTACATCTGAATTGTTCTGATTATGATAGCGAAAATAGGATATGTTCAAAAATATGTCCTGAAAAACTGACAAGAATGCCAATATTAAAGACAAATACGATATGTTTTAATTATATCAAGCTTGAAAGAAAATGACTTGTTATTAATACATATTTATGATATAATCAAAAAAGGAGGTGTTTGTAATGATTATTAGTGCTAGCCGGCGTACAGATATACCTGCTTTTTATTCTGATTGGTTTTACAATAGAATTCATGAAGGATATGTTATGGTTCGTAACCCTATTAATTATCATCAAGTTAGCAAGATAAACCTTTCTCCTGATGTTGTTGACTGTATTGTGTTTTGGACAAAGAATCCTGCACCGATGCTGGATCGTCTCGATGAACTTGATAAATATAATTATTATTTTCAGTTTACACTGAATTCGTATTCTAAAGATATAGAGCCTAATGTTCCTTTAAAAGATAAAGAAGTTATAAAGACATTTAAAGCATTATCAGATAAAATAGGAAAACAAAGGGTTATATGGAGGTATGATCCGATACTTTTGAATGAGAAATATACGATTGACTATCACTTAATGTTTTTTGAAAAACTCGCCGATCTCCTTAATGGAACATTCGGACATTGTGTGATTAGTTTTATAGATGTTTATAAAAAAATAACTAATAATATAAAGCTTAATTCTATTGTAGAACCTTCTGGTTCAGATATTGATATAATTGGGAAACGTTTTTCAGAAATAGCTAAAGATAGAGAATTTAAAATAGTGTCATGTGCAGAAAAAGTTGATCTTTATAAGTATGGTATTGAACATGGTAAATGTATTGATGATAGTTTGATAGAGCAAATAACAGGAATGCCGATAAATATTAATAAGGACAAGAATCAAAGAAGTGAATGTGGTTGCGTCGAAAGTATAGATATAGGTCTTTATAATACATGTTTGCATGGATGTAAATATTGTTATGCAAATTACAGCGATATAAGTGTTGCGGCGAATGCAAAAACTTATGATGTGAATTCTCCATTGCTGTGTAGTAAACTTGAATCAGAAGATAAAGTTACAATAAGAAATGTTAGTTCTGTATTTGATGGTCAATTACGATTGTTTGATAATTAGGAGCCTTTCAATATTTGGAAATAGAAATAAAAAAACTGGCTGGTTTTAACATTCTTTAATTGCTAAGTTTAAGCTTTATTTATAACTTCATACGTTTGTGTTCAAAGAGGGCGAGGAGCGTGACTGAGCAGAGTGCATCTACATTCAGCTCACGCACGGCTTGTCGGAGTGTTCGGACGATGACGAATAATCCGCACAGAGCCTTTTGCTTTGCTCTATGACGAACGGAAATGCCCTCAGAGCTGTCTAAGTCTGAGAAGCAAACACTTCTATCCTCATGAAAAGAAAAGCCCTGAGAAATGCTTGCAAGAGCAAACCTCAGGGCTCTACTATTATTCAGCTACATATAATAAGACGTTTATTAGTTTGTTTTGACTATCCTTCCATTCTTCATAGTGATTACCTCGTCATAAAGTGAAATCAAATCATCATAGGGTTTATGAGAAACATGTATTATCAGTACATCTTTGAGTGATAGAAGCATCTCCTCAACCTTATGGGCTATTTCATTATCAAGAGAACTTGTGATCTCATCAATCAGAAGTATCTCAGGTTTATTATACAAAGCATGAGCCAGACCGATTCTTGCTTTTTGACCTCCCGATGTTCGGTTCACTTCCTCATCAACAATAGTCTCAACACCATCAGGTAAAGAACTGATATAATCACTCAAGACGCATTTGCTGATAGCATCTAAAAGCTCAGTATCATTATTAGTTTCGAGCAGATCAATATTATTCCGTATAGATTTGCTGAATAAGTACGGCTGCTGACTGACTGTCAAGATGCGTTTCGGAGCATTGTTGGTTGTCGGATCGTTATCAATATAAACAGCGTTTAAATCATAGAAACCCGCAAGTATTTTCAGAAGTGTTGATTTTCCACAACCGCTTTCGCCTAAAATCAAATATTTCTTGCCTTTTTCAAACTTGAATGTGAAATTATTGATTACCGCTACATCATTTGTATATCCAAATGAGAGATCATTGACATTCAAGCACTGTTTCATACTTATTGATTTTTCGGCATCAGATTTCATATTTTGCTGAATAAAAGTATCTGTTTTCGTCCTGATTCCTTTATTTGCCTTAACTATAGTATACGAGGAGGAAAAATCCATAACAGGCATAGTGTAATGATTAGCAAGATAGAATGCGGCAAACAGATTTGCTATGGTCATCTTCCCATTCAATACAAGGATTCCTGATGTAATCACCGATGAAAAGATAATAATCCAAGCAATCAGCAGATTGCTTTTCATCATGAGTTGTCTGATAATATCACTTTTCCGTTGTGCTGCTGTAGCAATTTCATTCTTTTCTTCATATTCAGAAAATGAATTCTTTTCACATTTATAGCTTTTGATTACCTCAAAGCCTAAAAGCAACTCTTTGATTTTTGACAAAAAGCTTGCATTCTCCTTTGATACCTTTAAAACAGAGTTGTTTAATGGCTTTCCGTACATAACTGGAACTAAGGCTTGTAGAATTGTAAGAACGGACAATATTAAAGCAATCGCTATGCTAATATAAATAGAGTATATTACACAGAAGATAAACTGAGTTACAAAAGTAACCATACTAAAAATCTGAATATAGTAGTTTTCATTTATCATCTTAACATCATTTGAAATCTTATTCAAATAATCTCCGCTGTCCTTCTTTGAAAAATCAGAATAATTCATGGACAACACGGCTTTAAATATGTCATTTCTAAGATGCATAGAAGCGTTATTGCAGTATGTGTATGCAAGTGAGTCTGCCAAAGCTCGTGAGCCTGCGTAAACTGTAACATACACAATGCTTATAATTCCGATTTTAATAATTACAGCCGAAGATTCCGCATTTGATATAATGTCTATAAAGTAATTCAGCACGAGTGCTATCGTGACAGATAGGAAACCATATAGTGCTTGAAAAAAACAAGTTATGATGAAGAATGGCAGATTATAGAATAGTCTTTTTTTACACATAATGGTAATCAAGTAACTTATTCCACAAGTTCAGGACAAGTTAATATGTCATTTAATGCAGTGAGCGGAAAACGATATTATATAAAAATATACAATTTCGATAGACTGCCAGGTGAATATACCGTTTCTGTTTCATAGAAAAGGAGGAATTGATATGAAATTTAAAAGAATCGTTTTAATTGCCGCAACTTTGACCATTGGAGTTAGTATTCCTTTTACAGCGTTAGCAGTAAGTAATGGGAGCGATGAAAATAAAAAAACAGTGACATGTGAAGCTAACAAGATTTCTACAATGACGGATGCAGAAGAAGTTCAAGCAGAGGGGGATAGAATGTTTGGCAGCTATGTCCGTAAATTAGCGGAGTTGAAGGGGGAGATACAAGCTGATAGTCCTCGCTTAACACTTGAAGAACTCGAAGGAATTATTGCTGAGAATTCAGATTATCAGTATATTGTAAACAAACTCAATGATCTTTATCCTTATCCTGATTATATTGGTGGAAGTGGAGTTACTATTACAGAATACTGGCTTGACAATTATGGTGATAACAGGATAAAAATCATAGCAGAAGAAAAAAATATAGTTCATATTGTTGATTCATCTGATGACGGGAAAGACACATATGATATCCTAATTAACGAAAAAGGTGTGTAGTGTGAAAACATCATCTTTTATCCCTGTTTTTACTATGATATATCAGATGACGCAAGAACAGTAATTATGAGTGTCATAGAAACAGCCCAAAGGGAACACCCCTGACGTTTATGGCTATCTGCTTTATCTTCTGATAAATTTGTCCAAATGAGGTGGAATAATCCTAAAGAAGAATAGCTCGAAGTTGTTAAACCTTGGAGTATGACCTTGTCTGTATATTGCAGACAAATGTACAGTGAATAAAAGAAAAGAAATAGTCTAAACGTTTAACTGCTGTTAATTGTATAGACTATTTTCTTTTGACAGAAGCAAGCTTTATATATTGTATAAAACAAACAGTTTATATATTTGTTATGTTGTAAATGTTAAAACAAAAAAATATATAAATCTACTTAGACATTTTATGATTTAGGGTTGTATAATAAGTGAAAGAAGTAATCAGATAACTTCTGTAAAAGGAGTCATATATGGATAACGGTGCAAGTAGCTACCTCCGTTTTCTGAATGGTGATAATGATAGTTTTGTTGAACTTGTAAAAGAGTATGGTGACGGATTGATATTATTTCTGAATTCAATAATAAGGGATATCCACATTGCCGAAGAAGCGGCAAATGATACTCTAATGAAGTTGTATATCAAAAAGCCACAGTATAAGAGTGAGTATTCATTTAAATACGTTTTCCATTGTTAATAATGAGAATATGGTATGACCAGATAAAAAAAGCACTCTGTATAAGAGTGCTTTTTTAATTAATTTCAGCTAAAGTGATGATATCTGAATTTTTTATTATGGTACTAAAGAAGTAGTATGATCAGAATCGTTAGAAACGTATCTATATCTGAAGGAAGGCTTGAGAGGAGCATAATTGAATGTCATAAATGCTGGAGTTGGAGGTATCAATTTATAATAGCTTCAAAAGGAAATAACTGAAAGGAACTATAAATCTGCTAAATAATTCTGTAAAGGATAGGATGGAAAATATGCATATATAGAATCTTAATGGTGTAAGACTTGATTGTCAAAATCGATTTTTGAAAAGTTTTGTCCTAAAAGGTTGTATTCGCGTCTTGAAAGGAATTGTTTTTATGCTCCTTGAATGATACAATATATTTAACGGATTATTATTCAAGCCTTTTTGATTTGTTTGTGTAATGTTTAATTAATACAAAAGGGGATGATTGCGATGAAGTAAATAATTGATTGAATGACGATTTTATAAGAGGTTGGGAATAACGTTTATTATAATATGAAATGGTCATCAAGGATATATGTTTATAGATTTATTACAATTTTTATTTCAATGTAAAAAACGGCTTTAATAAATGCTTGTTAATCCGAGTGAATGATTTATGGAACAAGTTAACATATATTTTTTTGATATCAACAAGAAAGAGAAATATATATTTCATAAGTCATTCCAAGTGTAAAATGAGTTTTATAATAATGCGAAAGGAGTAAAAAATGATTAAGTTTGCGAAAATTGTCGTTTCTATCATAACTACAACAGCACTTGCTGCTACTGCCGTAGGAGGTAGTGTTGCATATGCGACTTCTACACTTGATTCACATGACACACTGGTATGGAGCGAATCGGAAAGCGAAGATATTGTTAAATCCTATAATGAATGGGAGCACACAGGTACAGCTACCATATATGGTTATAATGGTCAGTCAGTGATAGGAAAACAGGTACTGGACTCTTACAGGTATGAGAATTATGATGATCAGAAAAAGGCTAAGGCTGAAGTGAATAATTATAAGTATGTTGGAGGAAATAATCCATATTCATATGGATGGAATAATGCTACTGATTGTTATTGTAGAGCTCGTGTCGAAGCTGCAAATGGTTATGTTTATACTGATAGCGGAAGACAATTTGGAAAATATTTCAGTACAGCTCAATCCCCAGGGGTTAGTGTTGGTATTTGCAAGACATATTGTGGAAACCTTGCTGCTGATTAATTAATCTAAAGACACAACAAATGTATTGATCGTTAACAAAAATGACGAAATTGTATAGTTAGTTTGTGAGAGATTATTTCAAAATCAATTTGACTACAATTAACTATATGAATGAGGTATTACTGATAGCACGGGTATGTAGGCATGGAACTACAGCCCGGCTATCTGTTTATAATACTATTTTTCAATATAAAGAATTGATAAGTAATAGTTTATTTGAGATATTATAAAAACAGTGCTCTTGTTCAAAGGGTATTTTAATCTGTAAAGTGTTGTCCATTGTTAGTGTAGATATGCTTAAATATTCAATATTACATAAGCGTTTCTAATTGTACTTTTAATAAATTGAGGTTAAAATATGAGGATTAGAAAAACAAGTTTATTTTTGGGGGTTATAATTATAACCGATTTATTAGTTCTTCTAATTTATTTTGCATTTTCAAGAACTATTACAAATGATAGTTTGGAAAATGGCATAAACAGTATTGACAGTATTGCTTTCACAATAAATGATATCGATAATTTTGATTTTTCGTTTCTTAAAGGCAGTAGATTTAAAGGCGTATCTTTGTTTAAAAAAACAAGCATAAAAAATTGGTTGGCATATGAAATGATATATAGTGATTCATCTATTTATCAACTGAAATGCGGAAGAAAATTTAATGTGAATGATTTTGATAATACAAAAAAATCGGCGATAATTGGTGAAGAGTTACACGATATGTTTATTAATGATAATATGATAAGTATTGATGATAAGAATTATGAAATTATAGGTGAATACAGCTTTAGAAGAAAAGCTGCTTATTCAATTTTTTTTACAAATGCGGACATAAGTTCGGTTAAGTGTGATACGGTGTTTATTATTGATGGCTTATCGTCTAAAAATATAAATTGTATATATGATATTATAAAAAATGAAGTAAAGAATAAAAAAGGAACTATCAAATTATATTCAAATGAGAATGGTTCATTATTAGACGCCTTTGAATATTCTAAAATGCTATACTATACAATTATTATGATGCTATGTATTTATTTTATATTTGTAAATTGCGTTACATGCTTATGGATTAAACTTAATAAATCGTTTGTAACGATCAATTGGTTGATTGGTAATGACAAGGTATATATGGTAGCGGTAAAAGGTGTATTATTGAATTTCTTGAGCCATTTAGCCTCTTTATTAATATTTGCATTCAAATATAATGAAATTCCGTTAGCATTAATATTTGTTTTCTTTATAGCTTTAATTATTGTAACTGGTATAGCGTTACTTTATTGTTATAAAATGAGAAAACAACTGATATATAACTTTAGGGGAATGATTATATGAAAGAAGAACTTAAAGAGAATTTGAGTAAATACTTACGAACTGACTTCTTTTTTATATTGATGATAACTCTTTGGTCTGTTGGGGTATTATGGGAATCGTCATCTAATATTACGTTTATAAATAGTGTTAAAAATTATAATACAACATATAACGAACAACAATATCATCGCGTTTCTGATAATCTTGTTGGAGAATATGAGGTGAAATTCAATGAATCAGGTGACAGATATGCCAAGTTATTGGCGTTTTCTGGAAGATTGAAGGCTAATGATGATTTGAATTACTACGTTGCATATGAAAATCCAGTGGAAATCCTCAATTTTAATATTGAGGATGAATTCCTCATTGGATATGAAGATCACGATATTTCAAGTTCAAAAGTAACTTTTAATTCTAATCCACAGGATATGTTAACTGTATCTTTAACAAAAGGCGTTTGGTGCGATGCGGAATGCATAAAACATTTTAATATAGATACAATTGAAGGCGAAATGTTTTCGGAAAAAGATTATCTTTTTAATAATAGTAATAAAAAAATACAGCCCGTGCTTGCGGGATGGGAATATAAGAAATACTATTCTCTGGGAGATGAAATACCTTGTGATTCATTTTTTGTTGAAAATGGATATATTAAAATTATTGGCTTTTTAAACAAAAACGCAACCATTGTAACCAGTCAAAGTGAGAGAACAAATTTAAATAGATATATTGTTTTGCCTTTACAAATGCCTTCTGATTATGCTTTAAGCGATTGTTCAGGGAAAATTGATATTTTCTTATATATGCAATGTCATGGAATTGCGGCAACCAAGATGTCTAAAAATTTTTTTCAATCTTATATTAGTGATATTTGTGAAGAGTTAAACATTGTGCCATCTTTTTATGTTGTAGGAGCGACTAATCAAAAAAGTTATAAAACTAATCTTACTTCAATTGAATTGTTACATTTATTAATCCCGATTTTTATTCTTATATATATATTGCTATTTGTAATTATGGCTTACTATATTAATTCTAAAGTTAACTCTTGTGTGAAACAGTATTCTGTTTTGTACACTTTTAAGTATTCAATGACACAAATTTGTTTATTAATGCTAATAGAAAATTCTGCGATCCTTATATCATCTTTAGCAATAAGTTCAGGTATAGTCAAAATAATTAGTCTGTTTACAAGCATAAAAATAAGCTGGTTATCATATTTGATATTATTGTTTTCATATATAGTCTTGCTATTAATGTCTATCATAGTTTTTAGTGTCAGTATGAAAAAATATGATTTATCAGAAATGCTAAGGAAATTATAATTATGAGGGGGATATACCTATGCTAGTAAGTTTAAAAAATGTGTCGGTGGAATATGAAAAGCCTGTAAAATGTTTTGCGCTAAACGAATTATCATTAGAAATTTCAAGAGGTGAAATGGTGGCGATTATGGGACCGAGCGGATCTGGAAAATCGACAATAATTAATGTTATTGCTGGTTTAACACATATTACTTCTGGTGAATTCTATTTTAATGGAAAAATGGTGAAGCAAAATGCTAGACAATTAAATAAGCATCGTTTAGAAAACATTGGTCTTGTTGTTCAAAACTTTTCTTTACTAAATGATAGAACTGTGTATGATAATATACGATTGGGTGAAAGAGGAAAAAGTCAATTTGATAAAATAAAAAGAATTGCAAATGAGTTTGGTATTGATAATAAATTAAAAATGTATCCATATCAATTATCTGGTGGTGAGTGCCAAAGAGTTGCTATTGCCAGAGCAATAATAAAAAAGCCATCTTTATTATTAGCTGATGAACCAACGGGAGCTCTTGATAGCTTGACATCTGATAAAATAATGGATTTGTTCAAGATGTTGAACGATAATGGTTCTACTGTTGCTATTGTTACACATGATATTAATGTTGCCAAAAGATGTAGTAGAATAATTGAAGTATCTGATGGAAAAGTAGTTGATTTATAGTAAGGCGTGAATAAGGAGAGACATCAATTTGAGTATAAAGATTCTTCCTTTGAATTATTTATAAAGCGAATATTTGATAACATAATTTTGGACTTCTATATGGCAATTTTGAAATTTGACAGGTTCTAATAATATCAGAGTTCATTTTTTTATGTTATTTGCATTCTTTTGATAAATTGAGTCGTGGTAATGTGAAATTGAAAAGATAAAGGAATCATGTGAAGCATCAAAAAATCCACAGCCGGAGTATCTTATTCATCATGAGGACTTTATGATCACTTTCTTTGCAGGGAAGACTACCCAAACTCCTACCCAAACTCCTACCCAAACTGAGTTATCCGAATTGGTTTTAGCAGTAATAAGGGAGCATCCCGAGTATTCTCAAAAGCAGATTGCAGAACAGCTTGATTGGAAGCGGGATAGGGTAAAGT